>ERZ808278.655-NODE-655-length-20068-cov-3.156248_pt1 | contig 20068 bp, 15 predicted proteins | sample MGYA00521239_ERZ808278 | MGnify/ENA primary metagenome ERZ808278 (study PRJEB31516, sample SAMN03275600) | gut metagenome | biome: mammalia-associated habitat; material: feces | host: Papio cynocephalus | place: Kenya | collected 2012-07-17 ... | reverse complement strand
AAAGTCCCAGAACCTTTCGCTGAACCCGACAAAAATCTCCGGCATTTGCGGAAGACTTATGTGCTGCCTGAAATACGAACAGGAATGCTACGATATAATGCATAAACAAATGCCCACCGTCGGTACCGAATGCGTAACGGTTGACGGAAGCGGTGTTGTTATCGAAAACAATGTCATAACGGAAATGACAAAGGTTAAAGTGACGCTTGCCGACGGCACGCTGGATGTTCGGAGCTATCCTTTCAATGAACTGAATTATGTTAACAAAAACGGTGTTCGCTGCTGCGGCTGCGATGAATGCGGCGGTTCATGCTGCGGCAATGTCGAGGGTGATGAAATGCCGCAGCAGGCAGCTTCAAAACCCGATTCCGCAGATGAAAGCGAAAAAGAAGCAGAGCTTATTGATGAACCGAAATACGATCGATCCGATATTTATGCGGACGATGCTTTTCCCTCCGATGAAACGGAAAAAGACGACGGGGAGCAGCCTGCTGCAAAGCGTGCAAAATATGTAAAGCCTGCCCAGCCTTCAAATTCGCCGAAATCAGCAAAGCCTGCGCAAAAGGGCAATCGGATGCAAAAACGCCCCCAAGGTGGTGACAACGGCCGAAAATTCAACAAAAAGCAGAATAAAAAACAATGGACGCCGCGCCCGAATTCTTCCGAAGTTCCCGAACACGAGGACGAGTTCGACGGAGTGGAAAGAGGGGACAGGCCCGACAGACCCGGCGGCGGATTCAAAAAGCAGCAGAAACCTGCAAAATTCAAGAAAAAAACAAAGTATTACGACCGACGCGCGGATAAACGCGCAAAAGCTCCGGCGGGCGATGCCGAAACCTCCGGTACGAACTGAAAATCGAACGGACGCACTAAAAAATAAATACTGAAACATTTTTTTAAGAGACTGCCGCAAAATCAAGCCAGGTTTGCAGCAGTCCCTTTTTGAAATCCGAATTGAAAAAACGGAAAAAACTTACTCGTCATGAAGCAGCCTGTTTTGCGCATCTTGGCTCACCGCCTGCCAAAGATCCGCTGCTGCGGCAGTTGTTTTGCGGCTCAGAATGTCTTCATGGGCAAAGGTCAGCCTGCGGTTCCGCATAAGAACTCTTCCGCCAGCCATTGTCATAACGCACTCATGCCCGCTCATGCCGAAGATGATATGCCTGTCCGTATTCACGGCACTCAGCGGTGTGTACGGAATATAATCCATAATGATTATATCAGCCGCCGCACCTTTTTGAATCCTTCCGACAGGGATTCCGAACGTGCGGGATGCAATCTTGGCGTTTCCGTCAAAAAGCATGTGTGCAACTTCCGAAAAACCGGCATTCGGCAGTCCTGCGGTGTGTCTCAGTTCGCTCAGCGACATTTTGGCAACTTCAAGCATATCGGCTGCATAGGAGTCGGAACCGATGCCGAGAGTAATACCCTTTTCAAGTATTTTGAACACGGGGCAGCATCCCGTGCTGTTAAAAAGATCCGATTCGGGACAGTTTACAATGCTGCTTCCGCTTCGGCGGATAATATCAAGCCCGACATCATCCACATATGTGCAGTGTGCAAGCAGCGAATCGGGTGTGAGCACACCGGCGTTCTGCAATCGCTGAACCGGGCGGCAGCCGTATTTCTGCGTGGAATCATAAAGATCATCCGGGCTTTCGGAAACACTGATGTGAAAACCCGTGCGTCCTTTGTTGCGTACAACGCATTTGCGAAGCGTTGCATCCGACAGCGTAAAGGATGAATGCAGCCCGAACATTGCGCGTATCGTCGGAAGATTCATTGCGGAAATGCTGTCATAAAAATTCAGGTTTTCCGAAATTGCAAGTTCGCTTTTTTCGTTCCCGTCGCGGTCGCTTGTTTCATAGCAAAGGCAGGCACGTATGCCGCAGTCGCGAACGGCGGAAGCAATCGAACCAAGGCTCCCTGTCGGTTCAAAATAGCTTGCATGACTGTCGAAAACGGTCGTAACTCCGTTTTTAATTCGTTCGGCAATTGAAGCATATGCGGACATTTTGACAAGGTCAAGCGTGAGGTGCCTGTCGATGGACCAGCGGCCGTTATGCAAAAATTCATAGTATTCCGCCCGTTCGCTGACGGGAAGATCAAATCCGCAGGTCAGAGACGAATAAAAACGCGTGTGTGCATCAATAAAACCGGGCATTATTATGCCGCCGCATGCATCGATAAACTCCGCACGCGGATATTTTGACACAAGTTCGGCCGTTGTGCCGACTTCGGCAATGCGGCTCCCAACGACGACAACGCCGCCGTCCTTCATGAAAAATTCATCCCCGGGAACCCGCGTGATAAGGCGGCCGTTCGCAATAAGATACATCGATTCCTCCGTGCTGCATACAAACACCGATTCACAAACTGTTTAATAAACAAACTCGAAAACACACTGAACGAATCGCTCTTTGCGGAAAAGGATTTAAATTCTGTTTTTCGCAAATACGATTTGAATTCAACGCAAAATCGGCCTTGCGTGCTGCACTGAAAATACGGCGCGCATTCGGTGTTCGCAATACATTTGTTCACAAAAAAATAACGCACATATTAAAATTATATCATTTTTCGGGACGGTTTGCAACCGTTTTTTTAGTATAATTCGAAAAGTGAAAAAATCTTTCGTTTTCCCCTTGCAAATTTAACGGGAATGTTGTATAATTGAAAAGTCGCATCCCGTTCGAGGTTTTGCCGCACAGCAAAAGTGGGTGTGTTGACGGCCGGGTCCCGTGCAATTTTCTGCCGTGAACCATGTCAGGTCCTGACGGAAGCAGCATTAAGCGGATAAGACGATGTGCCGCGGGGACGCCTGGCAGGAGCATTCATTCCCTTGCCGTGTGCAGTTCGCTGCTGAAGAACGGGTGCGATTTTTTACACAGCGTCAAGAACATTGCAATTGAATTGCCAAGCTCAAGCCGGTGCGGAATGCGGATTCTGCATCGGTTTTTTTGCACTTTTTGCTTCATACTTGTGACTTTTATGTGCGTGACTGCCGTTCCGAAAGCTTGTAAACGGCAACAGGCTTTTCGCCGCAAAATTCAACGGTATAACCGTCTCCCGGCGCCGGCGTGAAGGCGAATCTGCCGTTCGGATTCGGAAAAAAATGCGCAAGCACGCCGCCGATAACGCCGCCGTGGGCAACAACGACTGCATCAACCCCTTCGGAAATGACGGGTTTCAGTGCCTCAAGTGCGCGCGCCGTGACCTGCGCACCGCTTTCGCCGTTTGGACAGATGTTTTCCTCGTTGTTTTCGGAAATCCATTCGATATATGCAGGGTCATCCTTCAGATCGGCATAATTCCGCATTTCAAAATCTCCGAAGTCTGCTTCACGCATTCCGTAAAGCACACTGTGCGGAGCGTCCCCGTAGATTGCGCGAAAACTCTGCTCGGCGCGCAGCATCCCGCTTGTGTAATAACGCTCGGCGGGCGGATAAAAGCCCGTTTTTGCACGTGCTTCAAGTTCTGTATAACTTTCGGGAAGAATCGGCAAATCGGTACTGCCGTAATAAATATGCAGCATGTTGCCGCGGGTCATACCGTGCCTTATCAGAGTCAGTTTCATCGTTGAAAAACTCCTTTCGCTATTTTAACCTTTCGGGAAGTCCGCAAAAAAGCCTTATCACGCTGTCTGCTTTTGCTGCGGCTTTCGAAAGGGCCGCACCGTGCAGCTCGCGCCAAAGGCGGTCCTTCTCGGAGAGAGGAACAACGCCGCAGCCGATTTCGCGCGCAATGAGTGCAGTCCGTTTTTTTTCGGACAATGCGAACAGCAGGGCAAGAAAATCGACGTCAAGCCGTTTGACTGCCGCGTCAAGGTCGGAATATTCGGCGGCAATTCTTTGCGTCAATGCTTCAAAATGAGTGTAAACGCTGCTGTTCCCGCCGATAACGGAATCGGAAACATTTTCTTCAAGGCTCTGTGCGGCGGCAAGGTCGAGGACAGCGGCGGCATTGAACCCAAGCCGCTGCACGGCATAGGTCAGCTTGCCCTGATATGCGCCTCCGATAATCAGCGTCAGCCCGCTGCACTTATCCTTTTCGTATATTTCATTTGAGTTCATACAAATACCTGTTTAAGCTGTTTTTATCGATTCAATCGATGTAATCCGTTCACATGCGGCCAAACAGAAGCAGTGCCGCAACGCCCGCAAGCTCCGCAAGTGTAAGCGAAAAGCCTGAAATATCTCCGTTCATGCCGCCGAGCTGCTTTTTTTCGCGCAGAATGCAAATCCAATATACCGCAACAGCCGCAATCGGCGCAAAACCGACTTTGCCGCAGAGCAGCGGGGAAAGCGCAAGAAAGAGTGCGAGCTGAACAAAGAGTGAAACGACGGAGGCCGCACTCCGAACGGCTCCGCTGTACTGGCTTGTTTGCATCGGTTTCAGCGTTTGAACCGCAATTCCGGAACAGGCGCGTGTGCAGGCGGGCAGAACCGCAAGCGTCAACAATGCTTTGAAATCGAAAGATTCGAATGAGAAAAAAAGACTCCATTGCGCGGCGGCGAGCAGAATCATGCATATGACGGCGAATGAGCCGCAGTGGGAATCCTTCAGTATGCGCTGCCGGGTTTCACGATCGCGCCGCGAAAGCACAGCATCGCAAACGTCCATGAACCCGTCAAGATGCAGAAAGCCGGTCACAAGCCACGGCAAAGCGCAAAGAACCAACGCGCGAACGGCAGAGGGTAAATTGAGAGCCGTGCAAAGTCGGGCGGCCGCAGCCCAAATTGCGCCGACAATAAGCCCGATGAGCGGCAAAAAGCCGAGCATTTTGCCGCGTGCAGCTTCATCCCAGCGCCTGAAGGGACAGGGGATTGCAAGAAACATGCCCCATGCCATAAAAAACCCATAAATAAACAACTTCATAACAATAAAATAAAAAGAAACAAACAGTCGCTGTATGCGCATTCAGAACGTCGGAACATTTCGGGGAAGCAATGCGTCTCCCTTTATCGTTCGCATGATTCCCGACGATGCTTCAACCACAATATCGAATTCGGAAGCAAGCTGTCTGCAAACAAAAGCCAATGCGCGGCGATAGCTTTCGGTAACAGCATCATATTGCATTCCGTCACGAAAAATGTCATCGCATACACATATAAAATGCATTGCTGCGTTTGCAATTTCCGACAGTTCGGCCGCAACACGTTTCCCGGCTGCAAAATCAACGCAAAAATCGGTATTTTGTGCAGGCGGGGGGAACATTTCGTTTGCAAGCAGAGCCGTAACGCTGTCAAAAAGCACACAGCCTCCGCGAACCGATGCGGAGAAAGCGGAGGTATTTCGCCCGCATTCGATGGTTTCAAAGCCCCACCCGGCTCGCGCTTCAAGGTGGCGTGCAATGCGCTTTTCGTCTTCCGAATCGGAAGGCTCCATCGTTGCCCAATAGTACGCAGGGCAGGAGCCGCGCGCCGCAAGCATCCTTGCAATGCGCTGAGCCGCCATGCTTTTTCCGCTTTTGCTTCCGCCGACTATGAGTATTTTCATTTTCGCTCCTGAGTCTTCAAACGGTCTTAACGCAGAACGCCGATTCGTTTCGAATGTTTTCAAGGTAGTTATCGTTGATTCTGGCTTCCTCAAAGGTTGCCATATCGTTCATTGCCGCACAGGCGGCGCGCATGACCTGAAACGCAACAGGGCAGCCGCTGCCCTCGCCGAGCCGCATGTTGAGATTAAGCCATGGTTCCATGCCAAGTTCCGCCGCCGCGGCACGATAGCCGATTTCATATGAAGCATGTGAGAGAAAAATAAAGTCGCGCACCGTTTCGCAGAGCCGAACTGCCGCAAGAGCAGCAGTAACGGAAATCAGTCCATCCGCAACGGCGGGAAGGCCGAACAGCGCACAGCCGATGAATGCGCCTGCCATTGCGGCGATATCAAACCCGCCAACCTTTGACAGCACGTCCAAAACATCCGCTCCGTTGGGTTTGTGCAGCGCGACCGCGTCTGAAATAACACGTTTTTTAAGTTTAAATCCCTCGTCCGTAAGCCCGCTTCCGCGCCCGGTGACGCTTTCGACAGGGAGATTCAGCAGGCAGGCAAGCACAGCGGCGGATGTTGTTGTGTTGCCGATACCCATTTCGCCTATGCCGAGTGCATCCGCACCCGAGTTGTGCGCACGCTCGGCTGCCTCGATTCCGATTGCAAGGGCATCGACAGCCCGACTGCGCGTCATTGCGGGCTGCTTCGAAAAGTTTGCGGTGCCCAACCCCAGTTTGCGGTCAAGAATGGTTTCGGGAACACTGTCGGAATTTATGCCGACATCGATAACTTCAACATCAATGCCGAAGTTCCGCGCAATTGCGGACATGCCGGTTTTGCCGCGAGTCATATTTATTGCCTGCGCAAGCGTCACGCTCTGCGGAGTTGAAGCAACGCCCTCGGCAACTATTCCGTTATCGGCTGCGAACACAACTATGCGTGTTTTTTCTATGCGATTGCACACGTGCCCTGTAATTCCCGCAAGTCGGACGGAGATTTCCTCAAGTGCTCCGAGGCTTCCCGGAGGCTTTGCAAGCTTGCTCTGCCTTTCCTTTGCGGCAGCTTTTGCAGCCGAATCGGCTGGGCGAATGCGGGAAAGCAATGCTTTCAGTTCGGTTTCGTTCATAAGTTCAATCAATTGTATATATTTGTGCGTCGTGAATTATTTACTCAAAAAGCCGTTTTCAATCAGCCAAACAACGGACGGCGCGGCAGTCACGTTTTCAATCGTAAAAGTTGCATCCGAAGATTTTTGGATGATATACTCAATCGTTTCCCGCATCGGAATAGTTCCGCTGCCGAGAGGATTGTGAAGATCGTCCCCGCCGAAATTGTTGTGCAGGTGAACATGCATAAGCTTCGGTGCGAAGCGGTCGATCCAATGCGTCAGCGGGATTTCGGAAACGCGGCTGTTTGCATGCCCAATATCAAGGCAAAGCCCGAAGCGCGAATCGTTAACTCCATCGGCAACCGCCGCTGTGATTTCCGGTTCGGGTTCCATAACGTTTTCAAGCAAAAAATAAATGTCGTTCGGTGCGTTTTTCAGAAAATCACGCCAAAACTTAACGGATTCATCAATGAAATACTCTTTATAGTAAACAAAAGGTATGAATCCCGAGTGAAACACAATGCGTTTCGCTCCGATAACATCCGCCGCAAACAGTGTTTGGTCAAATCGTCGCCGAACAACGTCGCGAACAAGCGGATCTATTGCACACGGAGAAAGCTCCGCAAACGGGGCGTGAAGCAGCAGCCGCGGGTCGCAGCCCGATTCGGCAGTAAGCTGCGAAACGCGGCGAAAATGCGCCGCGCTGTCCGTATCCATGTTCGGCGCATAGCAGAATTCTGCAACTTCAAGCCCGAGCGAGTGTTTCCGCGCAGCAGCAGCGCAGTCCTCCGCAATTGTTGAAATGAAAAGCTTTTTTGAAAAATCCAAAGTCATTTCGTCCGCCGTGAGTTTAAGTCGGTCTTTATCCCTGTCCATATCCGTACCGGCACTGTGTCCGCACTTTCAGAACCGCCGCAGCAGCGCGAACCGTGATGCATTCAAGATTACCCTCCGGACCGGTTCCTTCGGGTGTTGTAAACTTGACGCTGATATTTTCCGACGGAACGCCGAAAGCCTTGGCAAGATTTATGCGCATTGCCTCGCGGAAGGGCGCAAGCTTCGGCTTTTGAGCCGTTATCACGGAGTCAATATTCACAATTTCAAAGCCTGCCGCGCGAATGCGTGCAGCGGCCTCTTTTGCAAGCAAAAGGCTTGATATGCCGCGAAATGCTTCATCGCTGTCGGGAAAATGCTGCCCGATGTCTCCGAGTGCGCATGCGCCGAGGAGCGCATCAATCGCGGCATGAGCAAGTGCGTCCGCATCGGAATGCCCAAGCAGTCCGAGTTCAAACGGAATTTCAACGCCGCCGAGGATGAGCTTACGCCCGGCTGCAAGGCGGTGGGTGTCTTCGCCGATGCCGATTCTGAACATATTACTTACCTCAGCTGTCGGTAAAATCGGATTATCTCCCGAATGCGGCTCCGCAGCGGAAATTGTGGACACATTGCCCGAGGGGCGATTCCGTTCACTGCGCTTTGAAAGCAAAAACTCAAAATACGGAATATCGTCCCGCGTTGTGAGCTTCAGATTCTGTTTGTTGCCCGGGGAAAAATGCAGCTGCACTCCCGTTGAGCGGCAAAGGTCGGCATCATCCGTGAAGCTGCCGACGGCCTTGCTGTAAGCAGTCAAAAGAATATCTCTGCGGAAACTTTGCGGAGTTTGTGCCGCAAGAAGCCTGCTTCTGTCAAGCGTTTCTCCGGTATCGCCGAAACGAACGGTGTCCGTAACGGGCACGGACGCAATGCCGCAGCCGTATTGCTCCGCGGCGCGCAAGCTGGCTTTAATCGTTTCCCTGTCAACAAGGCAGCGGGCACAGTCGTGAACGGCTGTAATCGTGCCCGATGCAGCGCGGACGGCATTGAATACGGACTCCTGACGCGTTTTCCCGCCGCGAACGATTTTCACGGGGTAGGGCGCGGAATTTGCCGCTGTAAGTGCAATTTCCTCCGTGTCGGGCAAAACGGCGATAACGGCTTCGTCGGCAATTCCGCAAAAAGCTTCAACGCAAAGCTCAATGGGTGTTTTGCCGCAAAAACGCATCAGCATCTTGTTTTCGCCCATTCGCGAGGATGAACCGGCCGCAAGCAGAATTGCAGATACTGTAGTTTTATCCATGCTGTTTCGTGCCTCTTTCGGCTGCGGTGTCAATCTGCATCGGTATTCAGGCTGTCTTCAATGATTCTGTACATGCTGTCCGCTTCCTCTTTGCGAACGGTTTCGCGCACGGCAAGTATTTCGGCCGTCAGCCGCTTTGCGCCCATACGAACGCTGATTACGTCCCCGGGGTTAACATCGGTTGCAGGCTTTGCAACTTTGTCATTCACCGTTACCCGTCCCATGGAACAGGCTTCGTTTGCAACGGTTCTGCGTTTGATAATTCGCGAAACCTTAAGGTATTTATCAAGTCTCATCAGGTGCTCCTCTTTAATAATTATTCTTTAACGTAGTCTTTTCCGACGGATGCGATAAGGTCTTTGTCGTACACAATATCAGTGTAATCCATCCATGTATCAAGCAGCTCGTCCCATGCTTCGGTATCGCTTGTCGCCTTGACAATCACCGTTACTTTGTCAATCACATCCGCAAGCTTAACTTCGCCGGGCGTTTCGTCCGCACCGCGGTAAATGATATGCAGGCTGCCGTCCGTGTCGGTGAACACATCCGAGTATTCACCGGGCTTAAGCAGCGAATAAATCTCCTTGACGGTTGAACTCCAGTCACCCTTTGAGGAGCTGTGTTTTGTTGAAATCAACTGCCCCTTTGTGCGGAAGGTTTCGCAGCCCCCGTAACTGTCGCTGCCCGCAACATACTCGTTTTCGGTATACTTGAGCATGACCTGAGCGAAGTCCGCTCCGCCTTCAAGCTCTGCAAAGGCCTTGTCGATTTTTGCACGATAGGGCTCAATGAATTTACTGTACATTTCATCACATTCGGCCTGAAGAGTTTTATAGTCCGAAATCAGCTGCGCAATTCGCTCGGAATTTGCGCCGTCACCGTTTAAGGCATCCGTAAAAAGCAGGGATGTGCATTCTTCACGCAGCGAATCAAGCTGCTCGTTCTTTTTTTTGTAGTCATCGCCGAGTTCGCCTTCGGGAATGACAACAATATCCATGATTCGGGAGTATCCCTCCGGAACAACAAGCGCGGGCGCGGCATCATCGTAGATACCGCAGTATTTTTCAAAGTACTCTTCGTTATCTTTATACTGCTCGGGATTGGAGGCATAAAGCTCCTTGTCCGATTTCAGCTGCTTTTCGTACCAATCGGCAATGTCTGCATCCGTCACGGAAAAATCTTTGCAAACATAGTCCTTGTATGCTTCGATAAGAGCCGTGTTGCGCAGTTCGAGTTTATATTCCTCGCAGTATTCATCGTATGTCATGGTTTTTCCGGTGTAATACTCGGAAAGCTCCGCAATTGCGGCATCGAAATACTGCTGAACGGTCTTTGAATCGTCCTTGGCATTGGATTCTTCGGCAGTTTTCATATACTCGTCATATATCTCTTTAAGCTCCGTTTCCGCCTGTGCATCGGATTCCGCAATCTGCTCATCGGAAAGCTTAAATCCCTCCTGCTTTGCCCGGTACAGAACCACCATATCCTTAACAAGATATTCAAGCACCCAATCGCGGAATTTTTGCAGCTCCTCCTCGTTGCTGACGGGATCATAGCCCATTTGTTCCATGTATGAAAGATATGAGTCGAAGGCAGCCGTATAAAGGGCGTAACTCACGGTTTCGTCCCCGATGGATGCAACGGCAGCGGTCTTGTCGTTCGGAACGCCGTTTTTGTCCGTGCTGTTTTTTTTGCATCCGCTGAAGCATAGCAAAAAAGCTGCTGCTGCAATAATGCAGACAACACGCATGAATGCCGAAGTTTTTTTCGAAAAGCTGCCGAGAATGCTTCCGCATCCTGCCGCGGCTGAGCAGCCCGGCTTGCGGCGGTCGTTGTTTGTTGCGGTCATAGTGTGTGATTCCTCCGTTCTGAGTTTTGGAAAAACGGAACCCCCTGATTTTTGATTAACAATTATTCAAAGCATTCCCGAAAATCAATCGATATCGGAAGCAGCAAAAACCGAGGCTTTGCCGCTGACGCTTAAGAACTGCCGAAACGGCACATTAATTCTGCCGCCGACAAGCGGTGCGCCGAGAGCATCCCTTCCGCTGTCTATTATACAGCATTCAGCCCCGTTTGCCAATGAGTACGGGAATAAATCACATTTTTCCGCCGAAGGGACACATTCGGTGCCAAAATCACCGTTTCTCGTGCCCGAATCGCGGAGCCGATAAAAACAGACAGCAAAAACAAGCTGAATATAATTTTAATAAAAACTCTTGCCCAAATCGAGGTGAATGCTGTATAATACGATTGATATTTTATGTACATGCGTAAGCAGGAGCATTCTGTGCCCGCAGCGCATGAGCCGACAGTGCCTGCTGCATTGTTCGGGATAAGGAGAAAGCATTGACTCGAAGGAAATTTTCAATATTTACCGCTTTGTTCGCTGCACTGATCGCTTTTGCGGCCGTTCTTCCCGTTTCAACAGGGTTCGCCGCAAATGCGCAGACTGTTCATGGCAATTCCGCCGAAATCACCGTTCTGCCCGCAAAAAACGGAACGGACGCGGCAAGCATTTCGGCAAACCCCGCATTTTTGTCCGGTCCCGGACAGGTCACCGTAAGCATCACGCTTCGCAACCCGGGCAGTGCTGCGGGACAGGGGCTGAATGATACCGCAACAGGTTCCCTGATAAAGGAACCGTCGGAATCCACTCCGGCACCCGAGCCGACACCCGAACCCGAGCCGTCAACTCAGCCCGGCGGCGGTGCGTACACAAATGTTTCAATAATCAACACATACGGCGTTTCTTTCAACACTTCCGATGTTCCCGCGGGTGAGTCGCGCACATTTACCGGCACGATGAACGTTACCCAGGAACAAATCGGCGAAACGCTTCGCTTCACCGTTGCATGGTTCGATACGGCAACCCAAACGGCAGGTTCGCGCGAGCTGACCCTTGTTATTTCCCGTGCGGACACTGCCTACCTGAAACTTTCGCGCAGCGTTGACAAGTCGATTGCTTCGGCAGGTGATATTGTCAAATTGACATATACGATGATAAACACGGGCGCTAAAAAGCTCAACAGCATCACTCTTGTTGATAAGAGTGTTGCAGGCGCACAGGCAATGCTTCCCGTATTCAGCCTTGCTCCGGGCGAGAGCCGCGTATTCACTTACGAATACACAATGCGCACATCAACCGTAACGAGCAAGCCGACCGTATCGTTTGTTCCCGAGGGTTCAACAAATGCCCTGTCGGTAACGCTTTCGGGGCTCACCATCGGCCTTATAAATGCGCAGCTCACAAAAACGGTCGAAATAGGCACCCCCACACCGGACGGCGTTGAATTCACACTGTATCTGACCAACAACGGCAATCAGAGCCTGAATTCTCTCACCGTTACGGATGATCTCGGAACCGTTGTTCAAAGCGGTTTCAGCCTTGCGATAGGTGAGTCGAAAACAATCAAATATTTCGTAAAAAATCCCGAAGCCGTTCGTTATGTTGTGTTTAATATCACCGGCGTTTATTCGTCCGGCATTGTGTTTAAGGACAACACAAAGAGCTACACCGTTCGCCCCTATATCGATCCGACAACTCTCGGTCTTGAGTTCCGTGCGGAAGTTCGCACTCAGCTCAATCGAGAGAATATCATCGGGCTGACTTTCACCGTCACAAACACCGGAAGCACCCCCTACACCGATGTTGTCCTGACCGAAAAAGAGCTGGATTACGAAATTCACAAGATTGACGTGCTTGAACCCAACTCAGGTGCACAGTCATTCAACATCGATCTTAACGTCGGCGGCGAAAGGGATCTTGTGTTCTTCCTGACGGCCCTTGATGCATCGGGCAACACGCACACATTCGAGGCGCATCTGACCGCAAAATACATCGATGCCGAAGGCACCGTTCCGAATGAACCGCCGGCAACCGACGGAGTCACGGTCGTTGACGATCCGAATATCGGCAGCAAACTGGACGGAATGCTCACAAAAACAGGAAGTGCGCTGAAAGTTTGGTACAGCATCCTTATCATTGTTGCGGCTGCGGCCCTTATTGCAATCATTGCTCTTGCCGCTGTTGAAATTTACAAGCGCAAGAACGGCGGAAACGCAAAAAAGGCACCGCGCAGACGCACGGAAGAGGACGATGAAGACTGATAAGGCCGATTAAAGACCAAGGCTGAGCGATAGGTTTGTTCAACTGCACCGCTCAAGCTTAAATAAGTGACTGTTTATATAACCCGCACCGGCGGGCGGCTCGGAACGGGTTGCCTGTTGAGCCGCGGGTTTTATAATTTGCCGGCAAACGGCATCGGTGAACCGAACCTTGCGGCGGACAGCGATTCAAAACAGATAGAAAACAAAGGAGAATAAGATATGCCGAACATTCAATTCATTACCCTGCTCATCATTACGGTTTTCAGCCTGTTGGCGGGAATCGTTTCGGTTTTTATTCTGTTTGGGCAGCTGAATGCAAAAAAACGCGAACGCGCAGAGCTTGAACGCAAATTGGAAAATACGGTCGGCGCTGCAATGAATTCCGCCGTCGGCAATGCCTCGGCGGAGCTTGAACGCAGGCTTCAGGACAGGCTGAAGGAGCTTTCGGATGCACTTTATCGGTATAACGAACAAACAAAGAATGACTATGAACGCTTTAAAACTGCTTTAAACGAAAGCATTACTTCCTTAATGCGCGAAACTGCTTCCCGCCTTGCGGAGGCGCAGACATCGGCGGCGGAAAGAATCTCCGCAGAACAAAAGGCGTTTTCGGAGAAACTGTCCGCGGAACAGAAAGCGTTTTCGGACAGCCTGCATGCCGAACAAAACACGCTTTCCGACAGGCTTGCTTCCGAACAGAGGACGCTCTCCGACAGGCTTGCCGCAGGGCAGGATGCATTCGAAAAACAGATTTCGGACAGGCTTGCGGCTCAGAATACCCTGCTGAAAACACAGGCGGAGCAGGCGGAAACGCGCAATAAGCATTTTGAAACGGTCTGCACCGAAAAACTGGCGGCAATGGATGCGAGCGTGAAACTCATGACGGAACGCAACGAAAAGCAGCTCGATGCAATTCGCGGTGTTGTTGATGAAAAATTGCAGGAGACGCTCACAAAGCAAATCTCCGAAAACTTCAAGCTTGTTGATGAACGGCTTAAACAGGTCTATCAGGGGCTCGGAGAAATGCAGACGCTTGCAAGCGGAGTGGGTGATCTTAAAAAGGTTCTTTCAAATGTCAAAACACGCGGCACACTCGGCGAAATTCAGCTCGGCGCAATTCTCGGCGAAGTTCTTGCGCCGGAACAATACGAATGTAATTTTGATGCAGGAAAACAGAACAATGAGCGCGTTGAATTTGCAATAAAACTTCCGAATGACGGCGGGGAAGCGGTTTACCTTCCCGTTGACAGCAAATTCCCTGCGGATATTTATTCGAAACTCTGCGATGCGTATGATTCGGGCGAGGATGTTGCCGCAGCACAGAAAAACCTGCGTGAAGTTCTTCTGAAATGCGCAAAGGATATAAAGGATAAATACATAAATCCTCCGCGCACGACGGATTTTGCGATCATGTTCCTGCCCACGGAGGGACTTTATGCCGAAGCGGTGCGGCTCGGGCTTATCGAAGAGCTGCAAACGCGTTTCCGCGTTAACCTTTCCGGCCCTTCAACCATGGCGGCGCTGCTTAACAGCCTGCAAATGGGTTTCCGAACACTTGCAATACAAAAACGCAGCAGCGAGGTTTGGGATTTGCTCTCTCAGATAAAAAGAGAGTTCGGAAAATTTGACGATGTGCTCAGAGCGACTCAGAAATCGCTTGAAAAGGCGCATAATGACCTTGAAACGCTTGTGGGCGTTCGCACAAGGCAAATTTGCAGAACCCTCAAAAAGGTTGAAACCCTTCCCGAAACCGATCCCGTCGGGGAATACAAAACCCTTGCGGAAGCTTTGATAAATGCGGATGACGGCGAAAACTGATAAGGTTCCGGCCGATTTCGGGTGAAGCTCAGACGGAATAAAGCGGATTCAGCTTTATCGGCGGGTACGGAACCGCGGCGAGAGTCGGAACGAGATTTGCATAATCAAAGTTTGCGTTGAAATACCTGTCGCCGCAAAGCAGTGTTTCGCGATATACGTCATAACAGCGCAAAAGATTGGCTTTGCCCGCATTGGCATAATCATTCGGAAGTTTGCCCGATAACCGCGCCTTTGCAAACGGCGTGAAGCAGTTTAAAAGACCTTTTCGCATGAGCCGAACACAGAACTCTGTGTCCCATCCCACTCCGGACAGTGTTTCGTCAAACATGCCGAAACTGAAAAAGTTTTCGCCGCTGACTGCCATAAATGCGCCGCTGACGGCGGTTACATTGCGCTGAACGTGCAGAAAACTGCATTTTAAAAAGTCTTCAAAATCATCCTTTTCGCCGAAATAAGGGCTTTGTGCCCAGCCGTTAAGGCCGATAACGGTGCCGGCGGAAAGGATGTTTCCGCTTTCGTTCACGATTTTTCCGCCAACAGCACCTGCGCCGTGCCGAAGCGCAAGTTCGGTGAATTCGCGAAGGAATGCAGGGGAGAGAATTTCGGCATTCCCGTTTAAAAACAGCAATAAATCTGCGGCGGCTTTGCATGCGCACGCATTCAGCGTTTCGGGCAGCGGCTGTTCCGCGTTAACGTGAACAATCTCTGCCACCCTGTTTTTTTTGAGCGCTCGAAGATAGCGGCGCATTCGCTCATCCCCGCTGCCGTCATCCGCAATGATAATTCGCCTGCAATCAACCGTTGCCTGCATCTCCGCCGAGTCAATGCATCGCTGAAGGTTTTCAACTCCGTCCGCACCTGCGATAACAATGCCAACGGATGGTTCGCGTTTTCTCGGGTAACGCATACGAAGCGTACCCAAAACACTGCCCTCAAAGCAGCAGCCGTTTGTGTGGTTTTTCTTTCCCGAACCGTCGCCGGGATAAAGGGAATTGAATTCACGCTTCAGTATATCGGTGCAGGGAATTTCGCTGCCGCCGCAGTCGCGGATAACGGTCAGCCCGATTCTTGCAATGTGAATGACCTGCTTGGCAGCCGAAGCACAGTCAATGCAGTATGCCCAAAGCTCGGCCGGTGTGCTGCCGCGAAACCCGCCGACAGCCGCATGTACACGTTTGGAAACAAGCATTGGCCGCCCGATGCTGTTGAAGGAACGCAATGTGTCGCGCCCGTAGTCGGGCTTAAAAATCGGGTTTTGCCGAATGCCGTCAATCACGGAGTCCTCATCGGCAAAAACAACCTCCGCTTCGGGATTTGAATGAGTTTGCAAAACAAGCATGTGAAGCGCGTCCGGTGCGGGCAAATCTCCGGGCAGCAGCTGCAAAAAGTATGCACCGTTAAGCATCTTCTCGGCGGCTTTCAGCTGTTCATGCGCTGTGCCGTTAAAAAGCACAAGCCTGAATTTCGGAATGCCTTCATAATCCGTAAGCCCTGCCTGCGCAAGCTCCGAAACTAAGCAAACTTCAAAATTTGCATAGGTTTGTTTGCCGAGTGCTTCGAGTGTTGAGCGAACGGCCGCACGGCTTGCCCCCGCACAGGCAATTGCAACGGAAACGAGCGGTGCAGGGTTCAGCGGTTTTTCACGCTGCAAGTCCAACTCCGCTTGTGCAGGCAGGTTTTCATGCAGGTAGTCGGCATAGTCGGAAAATTTGTGCTGATTACAGACCCGCTTCGGAAGTGCGTTGAATGCCCCCGCAATAATGTCTGCCGCGGCAGTGATTATTCCTGAAGTGTTTGTTTCTGTCATTTCGGATTCCTCTTGCATCATGCGGTATTTCTGTACCTTGTTTTTTACCGCGTTTGAGCGGTTCGGCGGCTGTTCCGCCGCCTGCTGCATGATAGTATCTGCGGATTCTGCAATTTTGATTCCGAAACGGACGCGGGAGGACTGCGGTTTATAACTGCGGCAAACGGCTTTTAACCGATAAACGGTGCATTCCGCGGTTTCGCGATGTTGCAAAATCCGCTATATTGGTTTATAATTATTTTGTGTTCGCTGATTAATTCGGGAGGTGTCGGCAATGGAACAATATAATGCAAAATTTGCGGAGGTCTATGACCTTTTCATGGACAATACGGATTATGATGCATGGGCGAATTATATAATATCGCTGCTGCCGGCCGACTTTCCGAAAGGAGCGAGAATTTTTGAGTGCGGCTGCGGAACAGGTGCATTGACTCTTCGGCTCAACAAAGCCGGGTACGATGTCACCGGTTCGGATATTTCAAGGGACATGCTCGAAGTTGCCGCTGAAAAATCCCGCCGATGCGGACAAAAAACAAAATTTATATGCATGGATATGCGCCGCATTGAATTGCATCGCCCCGTTGACTGCATCATTGCGGCATGTGATTGCGTGAATTACCTTACAAGCCGCGAGGATGTTGAAAAATTCCTTCTGACGGCATTCAACGGGCTCAGACCGGGCGGCATTTTGCTGTTTGATGTTTCGTCAAGATATAAATTGCAGCATATTCTCGGGCAAAACGGCTATTGCGACAGCAGAACGGACGTTGCATACTTCTGGCAAAACTGCTATGATGCGGAGAGTAAACTTGTGGAAATGGAGTTGGAGTTCTTTGTGAAATCGTCAAACGATGCGCACGGTGAACCGCTTTATTCCCGATTTTCCGAAAAGCATATTCAACGTGCTCATTCCGAAAGGGAGCTTGTTTCGTGGCTTAAAAATATCGGCTTTGAAAATATCGGGGTTTTTTCGGCATTCACAACGGAACCGCCGTGTGATGAAAGCGAACGGCTGCAATTCACGGCAAGAAAGCCCGACAGAGTCGGCAAATAACCTTTGGCGAAAGGAAAACATTATGAATAACAAAATTGAAAATAAGATGACCGAAAGCGATGCAACTGTCGACCGCATCGAAAACACATGCGCTGAACGCGACAATATCATTCGCGGTCTGCTTTTTAACCGCACAGTGAACGTGATCGCCGTTTCGGGACGCGAAATAGTTGAAACCGCAAGAAAAATTCACGGAACAAGCCGCGTTTGCACCGCCGCTCTCGGAAGAATGCTGCTCGCCGTTTCCATGATGAGTGCACAGCTGAAAAGCGAAACGGACAGCATAACGGCGACAATTGCCGGCGGAGGGCCTGCGGGCAACATAACGGTTGTCGGGCATATGGGCGGAATCGTAAAGGGCTGCATCACCAATCCCGAGGTTGAACTGCCGCTTAACGAGTTCGGAAAGCTGGATGTTTCGGGCGCTGTCGGCGGCAGCGGCGAGCTGCGCGTTATTCGCGATTTGTCGCTGCGGGAGCCTTATGTCGGCAGATGCGAGCTTATCGACGGCGAAATTGCAGATGATTTCGCAAACTATTTTTACACGAGCGAACAGCAGCCGTCACTGGTTTATCTCGGCGTGCGTGTTGAGCCGCAGCAGGGGATCGTGCGCTCCGCCGCCGGGCTGATAATTGCACCGCTGCCCGATTGTCCCGAGAGCGACATTATTCGACTCGAACAGCTGACGGGCAAAATTGCAAAACTGTCACAGCACATGGACGACGGAGAGACTCTTGAAAGTGCGCTTAACGCCCTTTTCGAAGGTATGGAGTTTGAAATTACCGACACTCTCTGTCCCGCATACCGCTGCGATTGCAGCAGGGAAAGGCTTGAGCGTGTTATTATGTCACTCGGCGAAAACGAGCTGAAGGACATTATCGAAAACGACGGCAAGGCGGAGCTTGTGTGCTCTTTCTGCCAAACAAAATATGTTTTTAACGAGGATGAACTCCGCGCTCTGCTTGAAGAGGCACAGACGGGCGGGAACGATTCGGATGAGATTTCCGCAGATCTTGCCGTAGCGATAAATGAATGCGGAAATGAGTGATCTCAAAAACGGAACACAACCGAAATCAACAAAAATCGGAAACTCGCCGAACGGCTTGACTTTAATGAAACGGCTCCAACTCGGCGTTTGCTTAAAACCGGGCGGAGGATATGCAGCATGAGCAACATAAAAAAGAAACCGGACAACGTTATTGATATCAGCAGCAATGTTGAGCTTATTATGAAACTTGCGGCGGACAAACTCGACGCGGGCGATCATATCGGCGCACTTTCGCTGATGCGGCGTGCGGAAACAATTGAACCCGAAAACGAAGAAGTTATGCTTGCAATCGCGGGAACATACAACGAGATGAACAGGTTCACCGAGTCGCTTGCTTATTCCTCGCGCGTTCTGAATTCCGGTCACGAGTATGTACGGGATGCTTTCATGATAGCGGGCTACAGCTACCTTGGACTCGGCGAATATGTTGCGGCGCGCAAAGCGTACAGGCAGTTCCTGATGAACGTTCCGGACAGCTACACTGAAGAGGACCTGATTGCTGTTTACGAGGCTCTTGATATATGTGAGGCAAATTGTGCTTTGAACGAGTCGAGGGAATCCGTTCCTGCCGTTCGCGACAGCAGTGAGGTTGAGCTTGAGGAAATACTGAAACGCATTGAAGCCGAGGAGGAGCGTGTGAACGGCGATATGGCATACGGACTTCTCAGCGATGCAATTGAAAAATTCCTGGATTCCTATGAACTGTTCGAAAAGTATCTTTTGAGCTGCTATGCTGTGATGCATTTTAAGAAAGGTATCAAAAAATACGAGACCGCTCCCGAAAAATGGAAATCGAGATTAACGATTCGGTGCTATGCTGCGCTTTTGTACAGCGGAGCTCACAGGCCGCGCAAAGCAGCCGAGTGCGCAGACAACATCCTTAAAATGAAAGGGTTGGATGAAGAAGAGCTGATGCGGGCTTCCGCCGTGATGCTGGAGATCCAAAACGCTTCCGCCGCGATGACTCTCGTTAAAAGGGTCTATTCGGAACACCCGTACGATCAATTGGTAATCCATAACTATGCTTTATCAGCCTACCTCAGCGGGGATTATGCTCTTGCCAGAACTCTCTTTGAAAAACAGCTGCGAATAGATCCCAGTGACAGTGTTGCTGTTTATTATCGTAAACTGTGCATAAAAACGCAGGAGGACGGCATTCTGAGAAACGTCAGCATACCCTATGATGTTCCGAGCGGCGAACTGTTCCGTTGCATGACCGTGCTTTCGAACGAACTCGGAAACGAAGATGCAGGCAGGATGTTGACCGAAAGCGAACCGGAGCTTACGCAAGAGGAGATTGAAGAGTGCGTACGGTATTGCGCAGAAAAAACTCCGCCGCCCTTCCGCATCGGCGGATTGATGCTTCTGTACGAGCGTGACCGTCGGGCAGCGATGCAGGAGCTTTACAAGATTCTTTTGGATCCGAACTGCGACGACAGTGTTCGCAGGTTCGCAATCATGACTTTCCGCGATAAAGAGAATATGACAAGGTTCACGATTTTCGATAAGGGAAAACT
>ERZ808278.652-NODE-652-length-20114-cov-4.943218_pt1 | contig 20114 bp, 17 predicted proteins | sample MGYA00521239_ERZ808278 | MGnify/ENA primary metagenome ERZ808278 (study PRJEB31516, sample SAMN03275600) | gut metagenome | biome: mammalia-associated habitat; material: feces | host: Papio cynocephalus | place: Kenya | collected 2012-07-17 ... | reverse complement strand
AGGTAGAGAAATATGATATAACAGAGGGCTATCCTCAGATGTTGGAAATGGAGGTATAGCCTATGTGGTTACTAAGTGTTTATGCTTTCTTACTTCTTGGAGGGTACTTACTTCTTAGTGCCCTTCGCTTTGGCATCCCAGGCATGGTTAGTGATACTTACTATCAATTAAAGTCCTACACAGGTAGTACTATAATTTCATTCAGTAAGCCTTGCAACCTTAGTTGGCTATTCACAGTTATCATGCTATCAGTGTCTATCTTGATGATGATATGCTTACTTGATTCAGACAAGGGTATTCAGTGCTTGGCTTTCATAGGATGTGCAGGACTAGCCTTTGTTGGTGTGGCTCCAAACTATTGTGACAAGGATGTATATAACGTACACAAGACTGGTGCTATTGTAGCGGCTATTGGCTGCGTGGGATGGTGTCTGTCGGTGGATATTTTACCTACATTGATTATAGTTTTGATATATATCCTATCATTACTAAAGATAAATGTCAAGCATCCTTGGTATTGGTTGGAGATAGTAGGTTTTTTAGATACATTCTTAACTTATTGGATTTGCGTATGAAAGATTTTTGGAAAAAACTAGTCAACCTTAACAAAAGAGACTTAATTGGTTTTGTAGGTTGGCTGACAATAAGCATTGTGTTTGGATTAATATCTATCATTCCCATGGTATTAAGAGAAACATATCAATACAAACATTACAGGCTATTAAAGTTCGAGTGGGAAGATATTGTAAGGTATGGTATAGCTATTATAATAGGTTCTGTCATACATTATATGATTATATTAAGGTGGATAGTATAAGCTATTCACCTTATTTGTTTTTATTAATTGAATATTCATACATAACTTATGTCTTTTCAGTATTTTTCAGTGTATGAAATGTTTCAAAAATACAGTTTTCAGTATTTTTCAGTGTAATTTTTCTTGCACTTTCCCCATATTTTTCATACCTTAGCACTCAGTTTAATTTTTCAAGAACAATTTAATAAGGAGATTTAATTATGGTTGAATTTGTAGATGAAGAAGAGGATAGGTATGCTATGCCTACCCAAGGTGAAAGAATCATTTGGAAGCTATACAAGTGGGGAGCTATTGTAGTACCACTTGTTCTTATGCTTACACATTGGTACGTGTTTTATTTGTTCTCCCAGAATACCCATGAGGTACTTGACTATCCAGAGGTCAATGAGTTTTGCATTGCCTGGCTCTATACCTTGGTGTATCTTGTTCTGCCCTCGGCATTTCTTCCTGCAACTTTTTTATTTAGATGGTGCAATCTGTTCAGGGTCCCATTTGTTTATTTCATATTCATCAATGTGGAGAGATGGTACTATGGCTCTTGGTTCTGCACCAATGAGATGGTGGATTCCCACTATATTCTTATATATTGTACCATTTGCATTTATGTTGCTGAATTACTAGGTGTGTGGTGGAGATACAGGAAAGAATTGCCTGACATATTGAAAGCATTTTTTATAACAAGCATTACCAAGGTAAGAGGTGTATTCCATAGCAAAGGAACCAATGTAAGTTATGATGAGGTAATAAGGATAATGGAGGAAAGGACACATGACAAAGCTTAGGGAACAGTATCTGTGTAGTGCCTTGGATAAATTCAAGACCATGGTAACAAATGGTGAGTGCTCAAAGGCAGACATCTCTTATTTCTGTAACTTGGCAAAGTATGAGCTTGGCAGAAGAGGCACTTCCATTGATAAAAAGGAATGGCTTACAAAGAAAGAGGTAAGTGAGAAACTTAACATGAGTACTTCTTCATTTGATAGGCTTGTACTTAATGGCTTGATGCCAAGGGGCAAGAAGGTCTCTGGTAGCAGGAAGCTGCTATGGAAAGATGAGCAAGTTGAGCAACTTAGGCATTTTATGTTGCTCAAAGGAAATACTTGATAATTAATAATTTATATGTTAGGGTTGAGCAACATTGTATTGTTCAGCCCTTTTTGTTGTATTTTTGCCTATGTAATCGGTTACATAGTATTTATTGATTTATTAATTGTTTAATAAGATTGTATCATGGATATGACAAATGAGAAGGTCATTGAGAAAAAGGTTTATGAAGATGACCACAACAAGCATGAGTATGCTTCTAAGGGTGTCGCTGGCACAGGCTTGGGATTGGGCATAGCAGGCACTGCATTGGGATTGTTGGCTCTCAGTGGTAGCAGAGGTATCTTTGGTTCCATTGGTGGCAATGGTATGCCTGACAATGTGAATATCAATACCTATGGAGGCATGACATCAAGCAATGCCACCCCTACAGCTCTTGAGGTTATGCAGAAAGAGAATGCTGATGAGGTGGCACTCATTGAGCAGATGTTTGGCTTGAAACTTGACACTGCCAATAAGTTCTATGCAATGAGGGAGACTGATGTTGCGGAGAAGTTCTCTCTTTGGAAGGGATTGAACGATGGCATCAATGCTGAGAACAGAAGGGCTATTGAGGCAGAGTTCGGTCTTTATAAGTCCCAGAGGGATGCTGATGACAAACTGAAGGATGCCTTGGTTCAGCAGGGCTTCGGTCTTTACAAGAACCAACGAGACTCCTATGATGCCCTCAATGAGAAGTATGCAGCCAAGTTCAATGAGCTTGACAAGGAAGTAGCAGTATTGAAGGCTATCAGACCTTACCAAGACAGGTTGTTGATGAATTACACTGACAATAAGTGTTGCAGGAAGATTGATGGTCAGTTGGTACTTCCATCTACTCCTACAGTCACAGGTTATGGCAGCTACTCTGGCTGCTCATGTGCCAGTAGTACCACAACGACTACAGGTGCTTAAGACCAAGGTCTCCAAGAGGAGAACCAAGAAGAATAAATAGGTTGGTGATAGGCAATATCCTATAGACAGGTGAGCCTACACCTTCCTTTAATATAATCACCAACTAAAGACATTGATTATGAATTTTGCAGCAGATCCTATATTAGGACAACAAAGTCCTCTTACACAAGATGCCCTTGCACAAATGAATGAGTGGTCACAGAAGTATGCTGAGTTTCAAAAGCAGAAGAATAACTTTACCTTGCAGCCACAGCAATCAAAGACACCTACATGGGATGAGATTGACAAGATAATGGATGGCTTGACTGATTCTCAGAAAAACTTCATGAACCAAGACAAGGAGTTTGTGGACAGCTATCAGAATGTAGCCAACATTTTGCAAAGGGAAGAGCTTAGAATCATAAGACCCCTTGTAGAGCAAACCAAGGATGGCAAGGAAGCCTTGGACAAGCATCTCTCCCTTATCAAGAAACTAAAGAAAAGTGCATTACAGGAAGAGGAGCAAAGCATGGCTCTTTGGAGAGAATACACAACTAAATACAGTAATATGACATGGCAAGAGTTCCTTGACATGAAGAAAGGAGGTAAGAAATGAACATACCTACAGTGAAAGAGAAATTCCTTGGTAGTATTGACACATGGCTAAAGGAAAGGATTGATGACATGGTGAGTGACAACCCTGTACTGACATTGCCTTCTGTATATATTAAGAGAGGTTGTCATAACATCCTAAACAAATATAAGGGAAAGATAAGTGAGGGCATAGACAATGCAGCTTTATTCTTTGCAGATGAGGAAGGGAACATTAACATTGACTCTCTCTTTAAGGATGCCATGGAACTATTTGGCACTATGGAGAAAACTTCCTTTGACATGGGCATCCTAAAAGGCTTCATTGGGGAGGGAAAGGTTGCTATTACATTACCCGACAATATATTCATGAACATCATTTTTGGCAGTAAAAAGACATTGACCTTTGGTGAGGAGGACTTCATGGAACTTAAGACATTGTTACTTACTGAATAATACATTAAAGATATGGAACAGAAAGACATGATAAATGAGTTTGACAGACTATACAATAAGATGTCTGTGTCTAACAAACCTAAGTATATGCACATCTTTGGTAATACAATGAAGTGCATGATGGAGGATATGGTGGAGTGGAAACCTGAGATAGCCAAGGAATACCTTGACAGGCTTGAGGCTATTGATTGATGCAACTATCTCTCAAGGAAAGAAGCCATCAATATAGTTGATGGGATGGAGCCTAAGGGTGGATGGGATGTACCTGACTGGGAGAAGATGATGGAATCACATGACCTCTGCTCTGAGGATGAGCCTCACTATAACAAGTGGGCTTTGTATGTGGCAATGAACATGATATACTCTGACAGTGGAAGCACCATTGCCAAGATAGCTGGGCATACCTTGGCTGATATTCCAGAGGATGAGTTGTTCAGTGCTGTGTATATGCTTGCACTTGACAAGCTGAAAGACAAGGATGGAGTGTTTGACATAAGGAGATACTTTCATGTTTAGTGATTAAATTGTTTTTGATTGTGCTGTTTTAAGAGGAATGCTTTGACAAGAGGTATTCCTCTTTTTATGTTTCCTTGCTATTGGATTTAGATTAAGTTAGTGAATCCTTTAGATACTCCTTACTTCTTATCCCTTTGATTATCTTTGCATATAGAAATAATAAAGATATAATTATATGGCTTATAATGCAATAGGTGGCTTTCCACCACAACAACTGACTTTTAGCAAAAAAGGAAAGGCATGGAGAAAAAAATGCGTGGATTTCGGGGATAGTAACAGCTTGGTTCATTATCACCTGACGAGGAAATCCGTGAAGGCAATGAAGATAAACTATGACCTCCTCAATGGCAAGATACACATGGATGACCTTAAGATGTTCATCAATCCCTATGCCATTGATGCTTCCTTTATTCCAGATAATATCCAGCACTATCCAATCATCAACTCCAAGCTGTCAGTCCTTAAGGGGGAGGAGGCAAAGAGAATATTTGACTTTAGGGTAGTGGTCACTAATCCTACTGCCATCTCAGAGATAGAGGAGGCAAAGAACAACCAAGTCAATGGTATGCTGCAAAACATATTGTTGGACAATGCACAGGACGAGGACAGCTTTAACCAAGAGTTGCAGAAACAATCTGATTACTTTACCTATGATTATCAAGACAAGAGGGAAGTAAGGGGTAATCTGTTACTTAATCACTACATGAAGGAGTATAGCATTCCCCAGCTTTTCAATGCAGGATTCATTGATGCCTATACTGTGGGAGAGGAAGCCTACCTATGTGATATTATTGGGGGAGAGCCTTATATACAGAAGATAGACCCTGCAAAGATGAGAGTCATCAGGTCTGGCTATTCCAACAAGATAGAGGATGCTGACATGATAGTGCTGGAGGACTATTGGAATCCTGGCAGGGTAATTGACACTTTCTACGACCAACTGTCAAAGAAGGACATAGAGGAGTTGGAAGGTTCTCCTGAGAACCAAAACAACCCTTATACTGACAGCATGGACAACCTTGACCCTAGGTATGGCTTTGTTCCAAATGTCAGCTTATCTACGGCAGGAGATGCTGTCCTAGACCCCCTTGCCTTGTTTGACAATGACATAGAGGACACTTACCTTCCTTATGATACCAATGGCAATGTCAGGGTGCTTAGGGTGTATTGGAAGTCAAGGAGACAGATAAAGAAAGTAAAAAGCTATGACCCTGAGACTGGGGAGGAAGAGTTTAACTTCTATCCAGAGACTTATCACTGTGACCCATTGAAAGGTGAGGAGGAACAGACCTTCTGGATAAATGAGGCATGGGAAGGCACCAAGATAGGCAAGGACATCTATGTCAATATGAGACCTAGACCTGTGCAGTACAACAGGCTCAGTAACCCATCAAGGTGTCACTTTGGCATCATAGGCAGCATCTATAATATCAATGGCAGTGAGCCTTTCTCACTAGTGGACATCATGAAGCCTTATGCCTACCTATATGATGTAATCCATGACAGGCTTAACAAGGTCATTGCCAAGAACATGGGTAAGATAGTAAGGATGGACTTTGCCAAGGTTCCTAAGGGATGGGATGTTGACAAGTGGCTTTATTACATCAATGTAAACAACATTGCAGTTGAGGATAGCTTCAAGGAAGGTAACATGGGTGTTGCCACTGGCAAGCTTGCAGGTGCCCTTAACAATGCCTCCAGTGGTGTGATTGATGCCTCCCTTGGCAATGAGATTCAGCAATACATCAATCTTCTTGAATGGATTTCCACTAAGATAGGAGAGTTGGCAGGAATCTCCAAGCAAAGGGAAGGTCAGATTTCCAATAGGGAGACTGTTGGTGGAGTGGAAAGAGCTACCCTTCAGTCCTCACTTATCACTGAGGGATTGTTCTTCATCCATGATGATGTCAAGAAAAGGGTGCTTGAATGTTTCTTGGAGACTGCAAAGATTGCCTTGAGAGGCAGAAAGAAGAAGTTTGACTATATCCTTGATGATGGCAGCAAGCAACTCATGGAGATAGATGGGGATGAGTTTGCAGAGTGTGACTATGGTCTTGTAGTTGACAACAGCAATGGTACACAGGAGCTTAACCAGAAGCTTGACACATTGGCACAGGCTGCACTTCAGAACCAGTTGCTTGACTTCTCTACCATCATGAAGATATACACTACGAAGAGTGTTGCCGAGAAGACTAGGATGGTTGAGAACAATGAGAAGAGAAGGAAGGAAGAGACCATGCAGCAACAGCAACAACAGATGCAGCTCCAACAGGCACAGTTACAGCAACAGGCACAAGAGGCACAGACAGAACAGCAGCTTAAGTATCAGATGTTCAAGGAAGAAATGGAAAATAATATCCTCGTTGCTGAGATAAACAGTAAGGCAGAGGAGGCTAGATTGCAGATCTCAGGAGGTTCTGATGCAATGACAATGGAACAAAAGCTTTCCCTTGAAAGGGAGAAGCTGTCAGAGAATGCAAGACAGTTCAATGAGAAACTAAGCCTTGATAAGAAAGCCCAAGCTGATGATGCGAGACTTAAGGAGCAACAGATAAAGGCAACATTAAAGAAAAATAACAGTACTAAAAAGTAATACATTATGAGAGCAAGTGATATATTGATAAACAAGATAAAGGAGTTTGAGGGATTTTCCCCAAAGCCTTGCAAGGCTGACAAGTCAGAGAAATACCTTACCATTGGATATGGACACTATGGTGCTGATGTAAAACCTAGAATGACCATTACCAAGGAAGCTGCCACAATACTGCTGAGAAAAGATTTGCAGACAGCAGAGAACTATGTAAACAAGTTGGGGGTTGCAAAGACACAAGGACAGTTTGATGCCTTGGTGGACTTCTGTTATAACCTTGGCTGTGGTGCCTTGGGAAACAGTACCTTGCTTAGGAAGATAAAGGTAAAGGATAGTGAGAAAGCTATAAGGGCTGAGTTTGGCAGATGGATATATTGTGGTGGAAAGATACTTCCTGGTCTAGTAAAGAGAAGAGAATGGGAAGCCAACAGATATTTTAGTAAATAAGCAAGGAAAGGAGTAGAGGAATGAAGCTAATCACCATTGAATCATATCAGCTGAAGGTTGCTGATGAAGCCATGCTCATCAGACCTATAAGGAAGCTATTCAACCAAGACAGGAGTGCATCGAAAGAACAGTTCTATAAGCAAATGTCTTATCTTTATTTCATGATAGACCCTAGGAGTACTTACTCCTATATCCTCAATGAAAAGGAGAGGGCAGAGGCTATCATACAACAGGAAGGATTGCCTGAGGACTTTACCCCATCTCCCTTGCTAAAGGAAGCTATGGAGGTATACAAGAAGCATACAGTGACTCCCTCACAGGAGTTGCTTAAGGCTGCCCTGAAAGCAGCACATACTGTAAGTGAGTTCCTTATGAGGGACGATATACTGGACCAAGAGGATGACAAGGGAAAGCCTAAGTACCAAATATCCTCGATTACCTCTGCACTGAAGAATGTTGAGGGCATAGTACAATCCTTGCAGAATCTACAGAAGAAGACAGAGGATGAACTTACTGAGCAAAGCAAGGCAAGGGGCAGTCAGGAACTAACAATTTTAGATAAAGCTTATTAATATGAAGAAAGACAATATATGGGGATATAGTATAGATGTAGCTATATTCCGCAGGGAAGTAATAGTACTTATCACCAATTCCAAGGAGTATCTAATGGAAGAGTTGGAGAGTGTACTTTCTAAAGATTTAGGCATGGAAAGCAAATATGCCAAGGATTTCTCAGAAGCACTTAGGGATAGTCTTAAAGAGGAAGAACCATTTCCTTTAGGATTGACTTATGAGCTGGAAAGTACAGACAATGGTAGGGAGACATTTGTTATTCTAAATGGTACTCCTAAGACTTTATCCAAGGGTGTTGTTATTCATGAGATGTACCATGCTATGAGGAAAATCTGCAATGATAGGGGTGTTGATGATGAGGAAACTGAGGCTTACATGCTAGAGTATCTTTGCCATGAAGTTTTTGGGGTTATAGCTAACTTCAATAAAAAGGATAACAAGGCATAAAGTTAATTGATTATGAATGAATATAATAATTACTGGAACTCTCTGTCCATGAGAGACAAGGCTGAAATGATAAGGGTAGCCATTGCCAATGGCATTACTACCCTTCCTGAGATAAGACAGGCTTACAATAAGTTTGCCAAGGGAGGAGCTTTAGACAACTGGACTATGCAAGATGAGGCAGGTTATAGGGCTTGGAGAAGCAGACTTCCCAAGAACCTTAGGGACACCAATGACAATGACTATGACATGAGAGGAGCATATAAAGCTGGTATGCAACCTGTATGGAGTAATGAGGACAAGTCTTATCGCTTAGGCTCAAGAGACCCTAGGACAGGTAGAATACTTAAGGCTCCACATCATCCTACATTCCTAAAGGCATTGGCAGAAGATGCTAGGTTAGGATATTATCCTGCTACCGACAGGAAGGGTAATACATATACTAGTACTTGGAAAGCAAATGAGTTTGCCAATGGCGGTTACAAACCATCTGCAAGACTGCAAAGGGATATTGCCACTTGGGAAGGTTCTGAGATGAAGAGGAATGCTCCCTTTAGTGAAGTGACCAAGCAATTCAATGCTACTATTCCTGCTGCAATTAGGGCAAAGCTATCACAGAACCAACTTGATGCCCTGTATTCCTATGGTTATAATGTAGGTATGGGAAATCTCAAGAAGAGGGTACTTCCTACCTTGAATAACTTTGTCCAGGGCAAGGCAACCAATGAGGATGTGCAAAGGTCTATGTGGGCATCAAAGGACAATGTACTGAGAGGTCTTACCAGAAGGAGGAATTGGGAAAGGGAAATGTTTGGTGGGAACTATAGGTCTAAGTTCACAGGCACTGGCATGGGAACCCATATAGACCCTACACTATTCCAAGTGTCCCAAGGTACAATGGACAATATCAATTCCATGATAAACAATGTGTCCATTCCTCAAATACAACTTCCTGAGACCATGGCAGTGGATCCTTCCACTGTCTATAAGCCTCCTGTGATTGATGATACCCTGTTTGTCAGCCCTAAGAAGGAAGAGGTTCCTGTATATAATCCTCAACAGGAGAGAATGGATAACCTTAAGACATTCAACACTGTCATGGGATTGATGGGGCAGAGTACTCCCTTTGCAGGATTGGTAGGAAATAATGATACTCCAAGTATTCTGTCTTATATCAACCAGATATACCAGTAACATTTGGATAAAAAGAAAGGTAGGGGTGACTCCCTACCTTTAATCATTAGAGGAAAATTTCCTCTAATTTCCTCTAATGGTTCCCACCTATTACAATATAGGCATTGCCTTGGATAACTGCAATCCCTGTAGACATCATGGTCAGTCTCTTTCCATATAGTCCATTTACAGGTTTTACAAAGAAGGACCCTACCTAACTTATGGGCTATTTTGTTGTTTTTCCTTCTGCATATCAATAAAGCCTTATCACATCTATGGTCATTACCAAGATAATGTCTTATCCAATAGAGGCTTCTCCTCTTTAATATTTTCTTAGCTAATCTTGCTTTCATAATTACTTAATCATAGTCTGACATATCAAGGAGAACCTCAAGCTTTGATGCTATCTCTGTCATCTTCTCCTGTATTACACTTAACTCTGGTATTCTGTCTGAGTGTCCTTCTCTCCATGATACTGTAAGGATTCCCAAGTCCTCGCCCTTTGAAGTTTTCATTGCCCTCATACCCAATGCTATGCACTTATAGTCCTTTAGTATCTTTGCATAGCCAGCGTCAATCTTGGTAATTTCCTTCATTGAAGGGAACCACTCAAACTTATTCTTCAGCATATAGCCTATGATAGGGAAGAGATTGGTAGGGATGCACTGATAGTCCTTGCAGTTGAACTGCACTCCCTCAGCAGTGTTCACAGAAGGGAAGCTCTCATCATAGAACCTCTTGTGATAACCTCCTATGTACTTCTCTGTATTGTGCATTAACTCTACGGTAACTACGTCACAATGCAATGAATCCCTTAGGTAATCAGTAAGTTCATTGGCTTCATCCTCTATCTTGGAAGTCTGTGCATAGCATTCCTTGTCTTTCTTCTTTTGTTGTTGCATGGCTTCAATCACAGCATTCATGATTCTCTTCTGTGAGTACATGGCATATAGCCACATGGCTATTCCTACAGTGACTCCTATGGTAATTGGATTGAGATTAAGCACTGTATCTACTATCCAGTCATACAAATCATCCCTAAGGAATAGCTTTCCAAGGAACAACGCTCCCAATGTACACAGTATTATCTTGAAGAAAATTGTCACTGAGTGATCTTTCACCTCATTGAGCCTACTGAATCCTCCCAGAAACTCTGTAATGGCATTTATAACACCAGAGATTTTGTCTAACATATCTTTTATCATTATTCATTTACTTTCCTTGTCAAGGATGTCATAATGCCCTATATGATACTTGTTACATACATTGCAGAAGTAAGCCCTCATATTATACAACCTATGTTTGTTAATGTACTTCTCTGCATCTTTCATAGTCCCATAAGTCTCCTTGCACTTGCCCTTGGAGGTGTAATGTCTCCTAGACCTTGATTTCTCGTATGGTATTTTCTTGGTTATCATAACAGCATATCTTTCCTTTACTTGCAAAGGTAAGAATAATACATAACATCCATGGGAAGTTAAGTAAAATACTAAGGATAACTAGCAACTTTACTATAGGCAAGCACAATATTCTCCAGTGATTGTCGTTATAAGGTAAAACAAAAGCCTATGCTGTATTCTTTATATGACTTCTATAGTAAAGCATCCCTTGACTTATATAAGGTAAGGGAACATTATCTAAGGCACTTCTATCAAGATGGCAGTGATGCAGATGATGTTTTAAGAAGTGTCACTAATTCATCAAAGGTTGCAAGGTTACTTAATGCTTCCCTTGCCAAGGGTACCATTCCTACATATAAGGATTACCTTGCTACAATACATAGTATGTTGAAGTTTATGCTTAAGTCAAAGGACACTCAAGCCTTGGCTGTCATTGACTCTGCTATACTATGGGATATAAATGTCAATGCTAAGGCAAATCTTCTGTCTTCAGAGGAACTAATGCAAGATGCAATCAAGGTGTTCCATGAGTTACAGATATACAAGGAAATACCAAAGGAAGAAATTGATTCCATGGAAGGTAATGATAACTCAAGGAAATCATGGAGCCTTACTTCCTTTGCAAGGAAATTCAAGGAAATGAGGGTAAGGGAATTTGTAAATGGGGACACTGGGGAGAAGTTCAAGACCTGTGTATTCTATAATGATAGGAATGAGAAGACCTTTGTTTCCTTCTCATCCAAGCTAGGGGAACTTACTCCTAAAGAGATAGAGTCCATGAAGGAAGAACTTAAAGTTGTGAAATCTTCCAAAGGTAAGTACAGCCTTTACAAGGTTCATGACAATAAGGGAAAGAAAGTAAATATATAAGGGAGGCTATTGAACCTCCCTTATCCTAATGGTTACTTGGGGTAGAGTCAAATACCTTGAACAGAGACTCATCTGTATCAAAGGTTTGAAGTCTTTCCCAATCCTTGACAAAAGGCACATCATACTTAATGACAGTTCTCCAATATCTATTCTCCCCCTTATGTGGACCAGACTGTATCTCATCCCAAAGGTCTCCATTGGTCAATCCCCAAAGGATATACATCAAGCTGTTTATAGTGTTTATACCAGCCATGGGGGACTGCAATACCGTTATGGCACTCTTCATCATGTGTGCTGGGAACAAAGGCATTGAAGCCTCTGTGTCAGTAATCAATCTCTTGTTTTGGTATATCCACCATCTTCTCCAAAACTCCTTCTTATGGTCATCTGGTTCCCCAAGTGCAAAGCCTAGACCTACCAAGGATAATAGCATGAGGGTCTCTGTTCTGGCTCTCTTGATATTACTTCTCTGCATATCATTTAGGTTCTCCCATTGTGTAGAAGCCCTGAACATGAAGGTCATGAAGTCCTTCAAGCCCTCAAGTATGGCATCTTTCTTATGTCCTGTCTGCCATATCTCCTTTACATCATCATTGATGACACCATGCCATAGGCTCTGCCAATATCCTTCCCTCCAATCCTGAAAGTTATAGTCCCAGTGTCTTTGTCTAAATCTCCTGCTATAGTGACCTACCATCCATTGCCGAAAGTTCATCGCCATTCTTCCTAGGCAATACTGGTGTATGAGACCTTTGTCCTCCTCATTCATTGCACCATGCATTGATTGATTCACACCCCTTATGATTCCCTTTATCCTATCCATATAAGAAGAATCCATAGTTATCGCATTGCCATCCAAGTCAGTGACACCTTGTTTAATGACAAGCTCATTACTGCCATTGTCCTTCTTGACCACATCAAAGGCATCATATAAGGAGACCTTCTCACCATTGAGCCTTACCTTCTTGTTATGAAGCACTGCATACATAGGAAGCAAGTGAATGAAGTACTCACCCATGCCATAGCCTATATAGGAACAATCATGAGCCATAAATGTCCTGAACCAAGACTTATGGTATCTCTTGCCCTTGTCATCTTGGTAGTTGCTTTGCTCAGGGTCAAACAAGTCCATGAAAAGAGTACCCTTATGATTGGTGTTGTTGGTGACAAGCTCCATGATTGAACCTCCAGCACCAGTGTCTCCAAAGAGCTTTGTAGTTGCCCAGGCTGCATCCTTCCAACCAAAGAACTCCCCACCACCTGCATCTATGATTATCTGACATACGCCCATCAAGGCATTTGACATTGCGCCAGGGGTATTGAACACCAATCCCTTGAATGATGTATACTTGACTATGGTGTCCACTGTCTTGGCAAGGTACTTGTTTTCATTTGGACTTCTCTTTACACCATATAGATGTTGTTCCATGAAAGCTCCAAGCACAGTGCCTACATTGTTGGTCTTTGAGTAGTTATACATTTCCTTGATGCCCCTTACAAACTTATTGTTTGCCACATCAGACTTTGACTTAGGCAATGCAGAACTCTTTGACTCTGCATAGTCCTTTACAAACTCCATGACATCCCTAATCTCGTTCATTGCATCATAGTTGATTGCAGAACTTGCATATCTCATTAGTCCTGCCGAGAAGTCCATGAGAAGCTCTCCTTCCTTAACTTTGTTCTGAAAATAGATAGGAACCTCTCTCCTTGGGGTATTGTCATAGTCTCCCTCAGCAAACTCTGTCTCATCACCATTTAGAAGGGCATTCTCTGTGAAGTTGGTGTCATCCTCCCTTACTACAAATTGGTCTGCCACCTTTCTTCCTATTGCCTTGCCAATGTCCTTGACATTGCCTTTTGAATCCACGATGGCATCAACCATGTTTCTTCTGGTCTGAGGTGCCAGATAATAGTTCCTTGCATGGTCAGGGTACAGTGTCTCCAACTCACCCTTCAGTTCCATCATGGTATCATAGTATTCCTTTTGTTCCTTCGACCATCCCTCCTGGAAGTCCTCTCTCTTTCTATATTGCTGGTTAGGAACCCTTTCATTTCTATTATTCTTCTTATCGACAAGCCTTTCCTCTGTGTTCTGGTCTTCCCAGTCCTCAAGGGCTTGCTTTAGCTCAAAGCCATATAGACCTGCCTTCTTCAAGGAGTTCCTCTTCCTTTTCTTGGCATCGTCATACATCTTCCAGTCTATGTCACTCACTATATGTGTAGAGTCCTCATACATGAACCTTGAGTTATATCCTGCCTTGTATAGCTTATCAGTAGCCTCATCTACCTTATATTTCAGTTCCCTCAAGGCTTCCTTCCTCTTATCCTCTTGGTTTCTCATGATGGTTCCTGACGCTGACAACAGTATGTTATTTGCAGTACCTATGCTATATACATACTTATCAAGTGTACCTACTTCCCTCAATGCCCTGTCAAGGACATCCTGTATGTCTGCTTCCTTCATCTTGCCATCTGTAGCCAGCTTGATGAAGTCATGCATGGCTCTTTGTTTCATCTCATCAAGGACATCGTCCTTCCTGTCAAAGTAATTCTTCAAATCCCTTGCCTGTTGCCTGATGGAATCAATGTTGGCTTGGCTTACTGCCTCATCCATTGTAAGGCTGTCTGATGCAAGGGCTGCTATCACATTGTAGTATTGGTCTCTCATCCTATTGATGTTATAGAGGGTCTTCATGGTATTGAATACCCTTTCCCTCTCAGAGCCTGTCTGAGGAATGCTAATTATCATGTTGTCTATCTCAGAGATGTTCTTAGCTGCCTCTGCAAGATAATCAATGATACCAGTGTAGTAATGCCTTGAGTTAAGCTCATTCATCATCTTGTTGTACAAAAGCTCCAATCTCCTTCCCTCTGCATTGTTTCCCCTTTCCTTGTTTAACTCAGTGATTTGTCTCTTAAGCTGGATGATTGCCTCTATGTTTGCATCAGATAGATTCTTTATCTTGTCATTTACCCTGAATATCTCATCTATGCCAATGTTATATTTCTTGTTGAGCTTATGTACCATGTCCTTGATGGCTGTCTCTGGACTATTTGCCCTCTCTGTCTTCTGCAAGTTATCAATCTGGCTTACCAAGGCATTGATGTCTATTCCTCCCAGTTGCTTTGCATGGGCAATGGCTCTTTTCAAGAGTGTCTGTTGTGAGGTAGGAAGTCCTGGTCCATTATGGTTGAAGTCACCCAATGCCTGTGCAGCATTCTCAATGGAACCAAAGGAACTAACAAGCCTCTGTACCTCAGCAGAGTTGGAGTCAAGACTAAATAGAATCAGTGCATCCCTCCTGTACATATCTGAGATGTCTGTCTTTGTAAGGTTAAGCAACCTCTGGTCAAGATTTATGTCATAGGCAGAGAATACATCCTTTAGCTCATCTGGCATCTTCTCTATGTCTATTCCCACTTGATTGAATACATTCTTGTAAATATCCCAAGCCTGTAGCCTTTCCTTGGTTGTTATTCCCAAGTCCACGGTATGTGCATTCTTCTCATACACTGCTATGTTATATACCGTGTTTTCCTTGTCAGGTCTCTCAATTACATAGGCTACCAAACCCTTGTGATTGTCGTTGAAGTCCCTTACTTTCCTCAGAGCCTCCTCTGCATTGGTGAAGTCAACATCCTTTCCACCAATGGAGTCTGTGGCACCAAGCCTGTATGCCTCTATTGAGATATTGCTGATTTCCTCCATGGCTTTTTCAAAGTCAAGGAACTCCACAACATCCTTTGCATTGAACTGACCCTGTCTGTTTTTCTTGTACCTAGGTGTTCCATCAGGGTTTGTCACTGCTTCCATCTTTGACTCTATGTCAGATGAAAGATAACTTGCATACAGCATAAGGGCAATCTGTCTTGGGTACCTGAACTTTCCCTCGCCCTTGCTGATTAAATCCTTGAAGAGCCTAGATGGCTCCTCCTCCCCACCATAGGGAGAAGGAACCGTAGGCATCCATTTACACGTGTTTTTACTCATACTTAACAATACTTTTTAAATTCTTCAATAGCCTCTTCCTCACTGAGGTTTAAACCTTTTTGCTTAAAAACATTCTGGAAGAACTTTCTTCCTGCCCTCTCATTGCCTATGAATGACTTGGCTCTCTCAAGGGCTACCTCCTTGGTGATAGGCTTACCTACAGATTCATTCTGCTTCATAACCAAGTCAGCGAAGGTTGAGATATTCTTCACTTCCTCAGTCACAGGAACAACAGTAGAGCTAAACATAGCATCCATGTCAGTTTCCTGATGGCTAACCTCTTGCAATTCTGAAGCTTCTGTGTTATCCTCAACTTGCAAGGTCTCACTCATAGGCTTGACTATACCAGAGGTACTCATCTCAAGATACTCACCATTGTTACCTAAAGGCTTGATAAGCTCAAAGACAAGATTACCTCTAGTGTCCTTGCCTTTCAAGTGCCAAAGGTAGGTTTGCTTGTTAGCCTTGGTCTTGATATAGGATGTACCATCAAGTTCTGCAACTTCATTTTCCCTATAGACAGTAAGCAATCCATGCTTTACATCTATGTTGTAATGAGAGTCCTTGCCTCCCTTGATAGGAACCAGCTTATTGTTATTCCAGTTGTTTCTAATGAACTGGTCAATCACTAAGTCCTTTGCTACATCAGGGAAGTTCCTATAGGTATCTACATAGGAAGCACCTGTCTCCTCATCCTTCAGTCTCTCCTTGACATAGGTAGGAACCAATGACATGAAGGTCTTTGGTGAGAATCCAATGCCTGCCCTGAAGAAGCTATAGTCAAACAGGCTCTTTGATAGGGTAGGGTCTTCCTTATGAAGGTCAATCCAAGCACTTCTGAGTTCCTCCTTGGCTTGCTCATCCATACCAGTGATGTTGATTTGCAAGTAAGGTCTTCCTGTCTTCTTGACAACATTGACCCTTATGGCTTGTATCAAGGCATTGTTAGGAAACTTACCCTTTACATCCTTCTTAACAAACCATCTTGGAAATGTGTCAATGAACTCCCTTATGTTGTCTGGATTCACTACACCAGATTGTATAAGGAGATATGACTGATAGAAGTTTGAGAATGAATCCAAGAGCTTCTTGTCAGCATACATCTTGTCTGCAATGTCCTGAGGAAGTTCGGCAAGCAAGTCCCTGAATCCCTTGCTACCTGTAGGCATATCTGAGAACATGGACTTTGCTATATCCACAGTCCTTGCAAACTGTTCCAAGATAGGATGGTTGTCGAAGATAGTATTGGCATCCACAGGAGTACCATCAGCAGAGTAAAAGTGAGTACCTCCCTCAGCATTCATATCAAGGAATTGCTCCATCTTATGTTCCATGATAAGGTTATCTACAATAAGTGGTCCAACAGCACTTGATATGGAATTGAACCTTGTAATATAGGTAGGATTCCTCATGGCAGTGGTAAGTTGCCTTAATCTCTTGAAGTTAAGAAGTACCTTGTAGTCAATGGCTTCATGTTCTGTAGGCTTGAGACCTTCTACAAGCTCCTCCTTGGTAAGAGCCTCTGTGTTGATGTTAGAGTCATCTGTAAGGTCATGGCTATCTCTGTATTTGTCAAGCCAATCATTAATAAGACTATCAAGAGACACATAGTTTGAAAGATTCTCCCTGTTGAACTTACCGAGCAATCTCTCTATTACATCCTGTGACAGGAAGAGAGCTGCATCATCAAATGTCATCCCAAGCCTAAGCATTGTATTAAGCATACCAGCAGTAGTCATGTTGATGTTCATCAAGTTCAATATAGGGTCCTTTACTGCATCGGCAGAGGCAGACACCAATGAACCCAAGGTCTTACCAATGAGATTTCCCTCAGAGTCATACTTCATGTCTATCTGCATCCTGCCATTAAAGGTAGTTCCCGCAATGGTGAAAGCATTGTCACCACATATCTCAGATACATCAAGATAGATGTCATTACCCTCAAGAGTTGCATGGGCTACCTTATTTACTGCAAAGACACCAATCAATGAGGCTGCTGCACTGTTCTGCTTGTAGAACTGAACCTGTGTGTCTGCAAAGGTCAAGTCCTTGCCTGTATAGGACAACTTCTTCAATTCATCAATGGTCTTGCCTTCAAGGACTACCCATGAGATTCCTCCATTGGCAGGGTTCTTGTAGGCAGCTACCATATATCCCATTTTCTTAGGAGCATCAAAGCCACCAGGGTTAAGAATCTTGTCTGCTGTCATCTGGTTGGTAAGCACTGCATAGGTCATGTCAATGATCTTGTTGTCCCTATACCTTCTTCCTGACAAAGGAACATCAGTATAGTAGGCAAGCTTCTGACGCTCTAAATAGAGTGCCCTTCTGAAAGGACTGCCTGTATTGAACTTCCTAGGATCCCTAAGCAGTTCATCTACAGTTCTCTCTACATAACCATTAGCAGGTTCTTCCTTCATAAACTTCTTATAGAGCTTCTTGCCTCTTTCCTCCAACTCATCAACATAGTCATCAGAATTCTTTTCCCTAATGTCTATGTCTTTTCTCATAACATATCTCTTGTCAACGTCAAAGTCAGAGTCATCAATCTCAGTAAGCTCATAAGGAAGCATGATGGCATCACCAGCCTCCCTTGGCATGAATCCTACTACCTTCATAGGAGCACATGAGTATTTGTCCTCTGTAGGAATACGGTAACTTACCATCTTCAAAAGCTCTGGATTCACAGCATTGATGGCATCAATGTCAATGTTGCCATCAGGGTCAGCGAACTTATGAAAAAGTTCATCATCCCATATAGGAGCAAACACCTCAAAGTAAGCAATGCCTCCTTGATGCTTCTTGATATACTCCTTGTATGGAAGATTATCATGCTTTGAGGCATCATACTCTTCCTCCAAAGGCATCAGGTTTCCCTTCCTGTCGTTGAATCTAATATGAAGCTGCTGTGAAGTACCAAAGTTAGACACCTGTACTATTGGACCGCCAGCTATCTTTTGTTTGTTTACTCTGCTCTTAATGACAGAGTTGATAAGCTGCTCAACCCTCTTGGCTTGTATAGGGTCTCCCTTAGGTATTCTGAACTCTCCAGTCTCCTTGTCAATGGAGCAAGCCTGTACTAGGTCTATGCCATATCTAGGAGAGGACATAATCTCATCCTGTAGAATCTTTGAGAGGGCAATGTTTCTTTCCTTCTTGTCCTTGCTGTCAAGGTGAAGTTCCCTTACAAGGGTGCCAATGCTCTCCTTAATATTGTCTGCAATGGTTTGCTCATACTCCTTTCTGAACTCATCAGCCTTTACCTTTCTCTTAGTACCATCAGGTTCTTTCCACTCATAATAGTTGTCTACTTGGTTTCCATTCTCATTGGTGGTATAGAGGTCAAGGTCTGAAGGAGTAATCATCCTAATCTGGGAACCATGAGCCTGTGAATGCTCCTTGAAATGCTCAGGAACCTCCTGCTGTAAGCAATAGTCCTCATAGGGAGCCTCATGCACAAAGGTGTCAGTGTTATAGTTTCCATATACTCTTTCACCTGTGTTTTGGTCATACTCCTCCTTGAAGATTTGGTTCTTCATGAAGGTATAGGCTGCTTCCTCACCACCTTCCATGTCTCTGAACTGGAAGATATTCATCTTGCCCTGGAGACCAGACTTGATGGATGACTCAAACTGAACAGTGTCAATACCCTTGGTAGGCATCAACTTCTCAGAATCCTCCATCACCCTATAGACTGCCCTAAGAAGGTTAGGTCTTGACAGGCTCTCACCCCTTAGGATGGCATCGGCCATAATGAGGAGATACTCGGCATTCTTGGCTTGGAAAGGTACCTGCATACTGTGTATAGGAGCATTGTCCACACCCATGTCCTTGGTAAGCTTGGTATATACAAATGGCTTGAGAGGCTGGAAAGCTGTCTCCAAGTCAGTGTAGTTATACTCTCCCTTAAGAAGCTTTTGATAGATGTCCTCAGCTTGCTTGGACCACTTGCCAAAGATGAATGCCTTCTTTCTGTAGGAGGAAGGGGAGGAGTAACCCTGTGCATCAGTGACATTAATCTTGGTGTACTTGCCATTCTTGCCTACAAGGGATTCCTTCAAAGCCTCCAGTGCTGCTTTCTGGTTGTCAGGAGCCTCATTGATTCTTCTGTCAAATACCTCACTGATATTGGCAATGATGTTTGACTTGAAGCTATCAAAGTCCTGTAGGACAAAGGTTCTGTACTTGCCATCAGACACTCTGTTGCCATTGTAGTCTGTAGCAAATATGTTACCTCTTACACCAGGGGCATGAAGCTGTGCCAAT
>ERZ808278.651-NODE-651-length-20143-cov-4.264038_pt1 | contig 20143 bp, 22 predicted proteins | sample MGYA00521239_ERZ808278 | MGnify/ENA primary metagenome ERZ808278 (study PRJEB31516, sample SAMN03275600) | gut metagenome | biome: mammalia-associated habitat; material: feces | host: Papio cynocephalus | place: Kenya | collected 2012-07-17 ... | reverse complement strand
TTTCTCTTGATCCAGATACATTTTCAATGAAAGCGTTTGTGGATAAACTTGTGAGAGAAAAAATGACTACCAAGATTAAAGTCTATTTTCCAGTTGATAATCGTTATATTCGATCATTTATCATGAATAACTGGGAAGACTATGTAGAATTTGTGTTTGGGGATTTTAAAGAAGCATTGACTGATATTCCGCAGGACACAACATTTGTATTTTCTGATCTTACTAAAATTAATACTTTAGTAGAAACAGATCATATCAGCTTTTCATCCATCGCATTTCCATATGAATATGCATATAATAGAAATACAAACCAGAAAGGATTCATTGTAGATTATGAATCTTTACAAAAAAAGTATCTGTTTAAAATTTGCGCATTCAATGCGATTAGAGAAATGGAAGATGAGAAATCATCATAATAAAAACATCACAATAACGAATTTTTGCAAAGGAGAACCTATATGATTGAAAGAAGTTTTGATGAAACAAATTTATCAGAAAATGAAGATAAACCGAAGAAGAAATTTAAAGAATCTGACGATTCGAGAAGACGGATTAGTTCTGATGAACGAATGAGAGCTATTTTTTCAAATGAACCTTTTATGAATGTGATTCCAAAGGATTTATTTGATGAAAGAACTCAAAGTGTATTTTCTACATTAGGAAAAGCACTTGCTAGATCATATGGACCGTATGGAGCAGCAGCTGTTATTTCAGAATATCCGATGTATCATATTACAAAAGATGGATATACAATTCAGAAAAATATCGCATTTGATAAAACAACCAGCTACATTGATCAAATTATTGCAGGTATGGCAGGTGATATTTGCGGAAGATTAAATTACAGTGTTGGCGATGGTACGACAACTGCAGTAGTTGCAACAAATGAAATTTATCAAGCGTATGTGAATTTGGTAAAGCGTGATAAGAGATTACAGAAAGTTTTACCGAGAGATATTATGAAATCTTTCAATCGTGTGAAGGACAAATTGGTGGATGCAATTTTAAATACTGCAACTCCGATCAGAAGTCTTTCAAAAAACGAACTTGCTGATTATATTCGAAAAATCGTATATGTATCAAGCAATGGAGATGAAAATATTACAAATATTATTACAGATCTTTACAAAGATCTTGGATATCCGGCGATCAATATCGAGCAATCTCCAGATGGAGTAACTAGAAAGAAAATTATTGATGGATTCCAAATTGATGCAGTATTAACAGATAAAATATACATCAATTCTGATGATATGACGATGAAACTGGAAAATGCAGATGTTATTGTATTCGATCATCGTGTTTATAAAGACGAATATTTACTTCTGTTAAAACCACTTTCTAGTGAATGCAAATCTCGTGGAAGACATTTGATTTGTTTGGCACCATTTTATGATGAGTCTATGATGGCATCTATTGTAAGCCCGGATTTAAATTCCGAATTTGCTGTAAATAAGGATATTAATTTGGTATTAATGTCTTATAGAAATACCAGCGCCCATCATAAAAAGATGATTACAAACCTGATGATGCTGTTTAATACACTTCCGATTACACGGGATATGTCGAATGAATTGATTTCCAAAGTCAACGAAATTCGTACAAATACAAAGACATTTGAAGAGAATTTTCCGTTCAATTTGGATGCGAGAGGACTTATTGGAACTCTTTGTGTAACCTCGGATAAAGACATCAAAGTTATCAAAGAAAATGAATCTTATAAGTATTTTATTGAACACCAGGATGAAAAATTCAGAATCGGTTTTGTTGAGTATGCCGGTCTTGGATTAAAAGAATCTGTATTTAATGGATTCCACAGAAATGAAAATCTTTATCAGACCTATGTAAAAGATGCAAAAGATGATCTTGAAGCAGCAGAGAAAAAATATCAGGCACTTGGTACATTCAATACAGAAATTTCTCAGTGTCAGCAAAGATTAAATGCTCTCGAACTTCATCTTGGTATTATTGAAGTTGGTGGAGACAGTACATACAGCAAAGGATTCAATAACGATGTGGTAGAAGATGCGGTAAAAGCATCCAGATCAGCATACAATTTTGGAGTTGTTCATGGCTGTAATCAGACATTACTATCAGTATTATACAGAATGATGACAGAAACTCCGAAAGACGATGCTATGAAATTAGACCATATTGTAGAAACAATCATCTTTGATGGATTCTGGAGAGTTTATAGAACTCTGATCACAAATAAAAATGTGGATCTTGCAACGGAACGAAAAATGTCTGTCATGATGGAAACATATGATGATGCAAATATGGAATTGGATAAGGACAAATGTGCAAATGCAATCGCAGAATATTTCAGTGATGGATTTACCAATGCTGATGCGACTACATACAAAACATTAATTGAAGACATTGAAAAAATGTATTCTTGTGGATTTGATTCCGTAGTCAAAGAAATTCATGAAATTAATGATGTTGCAGATGTAATTATTGCATTATCCATTCTATATAACAAACCTTTTGATATTACAACTGGAAAATTAAGTGATGACATTATTCACAGTGCAGAAACAGATGTTCAAATCTTAAAAGCAACTTGCGATCTTATCAATCTTTTAATTACTGGAAATCAGTTAGTAATTTCACAGTACGGAAGATTTAATGGATAAAAACAGTAAAGGAATTATCAGTCATGGCTGAAATAAATTACCAGACACTTTCAGAATTTTTGGAAGCTCCATTTGGAGTTAAAGATGCAGAAAATAAAGAACGACTGCTAAAAAGTTACGGGGCTGCGAAAAGCCCCGTATTTATTAGCGGATATACAATTCTGGATGACACTTATCTATTACATTTAAAAGTTCCATCAGATTCAAAACCTGGTGTGAACTATGATGTTGTAATACAGTTTTTTACGAAAGACGAATCAATCAAATCAGAACCAGTATTAAATAATTATTATATTCAGTTCTTTTCAAATAGTCCAAGTTTTGTTTATAAATATGCAGTATTATATAAGCAAAAGGGGTATATGATTGATGTATTACAAGAGAAACTAGATCCAAAATATGCTGACACCTTACCCACAACTGCAAATAAGGAGATGAAATTAACATATGACAAATCCTTATTTTTTGCATGTCACTTTCTAATTACGTCATGTAAAGCTACGTGGTTAAATAAAAAATATATTGGAACACGAAGAAAACAAAGTTTACGCGAATTCCTGAGTCAGGTAACAGATACAAAAGGAAAAGCAATATTCTTTGATTTATCAGAAGTTAGTAGAAGATTCAAAAAAGAGTTAGATCGGGATATGAAATTAATCAACCCACATATGACTCTAAAACCAAAAACAGAATCAAGACCAACTACAAAGCACAAGCCAATATCTAAAATCAAGCCAAAATTAAATACGTTCAATAAATCTTCTTTTGGTGGAATGACAATTCGACCAGTGGAAAAAGTGAAAGTAATTGGAAAGAAACGTCCAAAAACTCGAACAACCAAAAAATAAATTTGGGATATCTGATGTGACGTAATATATTATCTACTTGAAACTGAAGAAAGAAGGGGTAAGTCATGGGAACAGAAGTAAAAGAAGCTCCGATTAATGAATGGAAGAAACACATTCACAATGCTGATAAAGTATGTGAAGCAGATGGAAAACTATTCATTGTGAGGTTTGATAAAATTTTTGATCGAAAATATTTATCAAAATACAATCGGTTCTTAATTAAGAAAAGTTCATATGAAAAGCAATTGGAAGAAATTACACAGTATGCAAATTTCTTCATCAAGTTTTATGATGAAGAAAATGAATTAGGAATGGCATACTTGGCATGTAAAAAAGCAATTGACGAAGATAAAATCTTTACTGCAGAAAATATGGATGCGATGATAGATTTTATCTATGACAAAATGTTTACAAAAACTATGATCCAGAAGATTGAGCAGATGGTAGAGGATAACTATACGGACGATATCGAAGGAGATAAAGATGGAAAATATTCTGCTAAAGGAGCAAAATATTTGGAATCGCTAGAATTCACAAATGAACATATCAAAATTATGTTAGCGATTTCCTTTGGAATGAAAATTTTATCTCCGGTAATGTATCATTATTTTTCTATTAATGTTATTAAACTGGATAAATCCGTGTTCTATATTTATAATTTCTATAAGAGATTATTTGATATTTTTGGGACACGATGCAATATGTATAACAAATTATTTGTGTACACCAAAACAAAAGTATTGGAGTCAAAAGCAAATAATGAGCTGATTTTTAATCAGAGAGAAATTATGGGTTATGATGAATTTTCAATTATCCATAAATTTGTCCGAAAAAATATCATTGAAGATAATATGGTAAAATTCAAATTCAATGAAAATATCATTGGATTCTTGAAAACCATTGTAAAATATCAGTTACTGTATTTTATCCGAGAAGAATTAAAGAGAACATTAACCGAAGTTACATACACAAAAAATGCAGATGGATTATCTGGAGTCGATAAATTGGTTATGAATTTAACCAAGTCTGATGAAGGAAATACATTAATTGCAGAATTAAATGCGGAAATGATCATTGATGAAATTCGAAAGTCGTTCGATGTTCCGATTACAGATGAAGAAATCGAATACTATAAAAAATATCATCGTCCGTCAAAATTACAGATTCGATTGGTGTATAATTATTATGCAAAAATTCTTGGAAATTGCAGAGACTGTAAATTGACTAGCCGAGAACAGTACATCATTATGATGCTCGTTTTAAAGAAAAAACTTCTTTTTGATGCAGGTGCATCAAAGGATGATAACAACGTCATTTCTACGACTGTATTGCCATATATTTTATCTGGAAATTTGGAAGGAGATATGGTAAATCGAATTATTAAAAATGCAAAGTTTGATTCTACTTTGGAAGATAGCTATTTGTATCAAGAATTAATTCATGTAGATTATGATTTGTTGGAGGAAATTCATCCAGAAGACATTAAATCAATCATTAGCAAAATGGTAAACAGTTCATTCACTTATGTTTGCTATGAACGTCCTGATTTATTAGGGAAGAAAATTATGTATTCTGATCATAAAATTTCTGATGAGTTAACTTTCTTTATTCGAAGCTGTTGCTCATAACTTTATGGACTGTGATGGGATGATTCCTGTCACAGTCCTATTTAAACGGAAGGATGAAAAATGAGATATTTTATTGCAACATTTCAAACAGAAAATTATGAATACCAATTTCGTGGTATAAACAAGCATGTGAAATTTACAGCAACTCCAGGAAAAGATGGAATTCTTTATACGGCAACTGGAGAGCAACAATTTGTCATATTCCCATATTTTTCGATTGCAGTTCTTGATGTGTTTGAGACATGGTTGAGTGAATGTGGCACATTTATGTATGAAGTAATTCCAACAGATGATGAATATTATGATGAGAAATTCTTTAAATTAAATTCTGTTCGAAAAGGTTGTGACGGGATAAATTTTAGAATTATGCAAAATGCTGAACCATATGCAATCGAATGCAACCAATTCATTCTTAAACCAGTTGCATATAAATTTGAACACGGAATTGCTGATATTGCAAATAAGGCAGTCGATCGGTATGGGTATATTTATGAAATAAATTCATTAAATCATTTTTTGAGAACCGTTTTGTTGTGTATCATTTTGATGGTTGGAATTTATGAAGGGGCATTTTTAGATGTTAGAACAATACGAGAAATGCAACAGCCGATGTGTGAACGAGCATATCACTTATATATACAAGGGCATCGAGATCAAATTTTTGATTTTGAGCAATATAAGTCATTATTAAAATAGTGACATATTATTTAATCGAAAGGAGGATGCATATGAAAACGAAAGAAGAAACAACCTGGATATCAGGAATTCGTGTAATCACGAAAGAAGAGCCAATATGGAAATTTTTAGTACCAATTGAAATTGGAAATAACAAATCTCCACATTTTGAAAAATGTTATTATTGGCTGTTCTGGTACTTTTATAAAGTACGAAGATGTGAAAGATGCGGAAAACTAGCTTGTGGAAAGGGATTAATTCGTTTAATGAATAATTCCAAAACAAAAACAATGCTATATCTATGCAAAGACTGTTCAAAAGATATTGCAGTATTAAAAAATCAAGCACGAAAATATTGCAATAAATGTGATCGATCTTGTATAATTACAAAGAAATCTTTTTGCGAAAGGAAACAAGGATGATAATCAATTTTCCATTGCAAAGAATAAAACGTACAGTCCCTTATCCGTGTTGTGGTGAATCTAACAAGGTTGGATACCACAATGGAAAAGTTACCGGTGTTAGTGATACTGGAATTTGCGAAACTTATGGTTTTCTGAAATCAAAAATCAGATTTGTAAATGAATTTCGCTGTTGGACTTGCGGATATGAATGGAGGGAACCAATATCATGAGAGTAACTAAATATCCAATGCAAGAAGATTTTGTAAATCCGAAAGAAAAAATTTGTCCGTGCTGTAAAGAATCCAGACCATTTTCCTTAGACGGAACCCGTTTTGTCGGTGTGTCTGATGGAATTATAAGGACAGAAACAAGAGGATTTTTCAAAATGAAAATTGTTCATATCCGATTGTATAAATGCTGGACATGTGGATGTGAATGGGAAGGGGATCCATATTAATGTATGGAATCGAAAAATAGATGGTACAAAGAGCGATTTATTAATGCTCTTTACAAACGAGATTTTACTCCAATTAAACGTGGAGATAGTTATGTTGTAAGATGTCCATTTTGCGGAGACAGTTCAAATCCAAAAAAAGCGCATCTATACATCACAATTAATCTAGATGATAATACTCCAATTCTCTATAATTGCTTCCGTTGCCCAGCAGGTGGAGTGATGAATAGAGATGTAATGGAAAAACTAAATCTAGATGACCCAGAATTAACGAATGGTATTGGAGTTTTGAATCGTACAACAGAACGATACGATCAAAAGCATATAAATAATGAAGAAACAATTCTTCATTTTGATTACAAAATACCAGAATTAAAAGAATCTCCAAAATTAGATTATATTCGATCTAGATTGGGATACAATTTTTCTTTATGTGATTTTGAGGACATGAAAGTTATCACATCACTAAAAGAATTCTTAAAATTGAATAAATTAAAAAAAATAACCTGCCCGGATTGGGTAGCTTATATGTATGAACGGGATTACGTTGGATTTCTATCACACGGAAATTCTCATATTTTATTTCGGGACATTACCGGTAAAAATCAATATGCTTGGGTAAAATATCCAATTACAGAATCATCGAAACGAGGGAAAATTTTTTACACCTTATCAGGTGCTGTAGATATTTTTACCAAAGATGAAATTACCATTAATATTGGAGAAGGTGTATTCGATGTTTTAGGAGTTTACTATCATTTCTTTTATGGTAATAAAAATACCATTAATCTTGCAGTTACTGGAAAGTATTATATGCAAGCATTGTATTATATGATCAGTTTAGGATTATGCGGATACAATGTAACTGTAAACATCTTTTCAGATAATGACGAAAAGTTTAATCAAAAGAGAGATAAAAAAAGAACAACAAATGATACCTCTATGGATACGTATAGAGAACTCTTCAAAGATATCAAATACATGTTTAAAACAATTAATATCTTTTATAATGAAATAGGAAAAGATTGTGGTGTTCCGAAAGATAAAATTAGCCTAATAAAACACAAAATTTAAAAGAGAGGAATAAATATGATAAAACAAATCGAAAATAAGCATTTTGATGGAACAACAATTTATGAGATTCCTGTCAATGGAACTAGAGAAAACGAAAATGTAAAATTAATGATGAGCAAAAATAAAAAAATCATTGTATGCGAATATAACGGAGTATATAATGTTGGAACATTTTTGTTTGATGATAAACCCGATGATATTCAGGTAAAAATTACAGATGCATCATTAGTTGATATTATGCCAATGGCAACTGGCAATACTGCCAATATTTCTATTGGAATGCGTTTATCTAATGAAACTAATACAGGAAGTCGATTTGGGATTATAATTCCAATTTCATCTCAAAAAACAAGTAAACTTGGAAATGTTGTGAGACGGATAAATAAAAAGTTTTATCATAGCATAAATATGAGTATGGCAAAAGCCATTCTTAATTACCAGATAAAACAATTTACAAAAGGGAGATAAAATAATATGAAATGGTTTGAATTTTTAAGAAATGCAAGAGAGTCAACAGATTACGAAGGATATATCATAGATCATTGGAAAGAGGCTGATGATAAAGATATATGGTTAAAAATATGCGCAGAACCATTGCAGATGTCTTTTATTGAAAAATGTAAAGATCTTGTTAACTGGAAAGCGGTATGCAGGTACTCTCAATTAACAGAAACTTTTATTGAAGATCATATTGATAAAATTGATTGGAGATCAGTTTCTGCAAATCAAAATTTAAGTTTGGATTTCGTTAAAAAACACAAATATCAATTAGATTGGAATACATTGATGAGTCGATTCCGGTATCCAGAAGAATTTTTATTAGAATTGATCAATGACGATCACATCGATTTGGATATTGGTGTGGCTTTATCAAATCAGTCATTTACCAAAGAAAATGTGGAAATGCTTTCTAAGCGTTATCGTTCTTTGGAAATTTCCAAATCTATCAAAAATTAAATAGTGAGGGCAAAAGATGAAAATAAAAGAGTTAATTTTAAATCAATTCAAATCAAAAGAAAGAAAATCTTTAAAAAAGGTATTTGCTGGAAATCGAATTTATTATGTGGACCGGTATGGTAATCCACATAACGGTATCGTAATGTATACCAATGGACAAAAAATTGGGGTTGGATATTTAACAAATTATACTGGTCCAGATTCTGAGGCATTAATAAAATCAAACATGAATCCAACTGGAGCACAAGATATTGTGGATCTTTGTGACATTACAAAAACTGCAGAAGTCCTGGCTGGAGAAGTAGGTAAAAAATGTAGATGGACCAGGGGACGAAGTAAAGAAGATTTGAAATATAAAAATATGCCAAAAGCGGAATTTTCTGCATTGAAGATTTGTCCTGGAATGTTTATAAAAATGGTTCATGACAATGATCTCTATATATTGGAAAATTCTTTTGCAGATGATACATCGTCCATTGTTCGGTATATAATGAGAAATGCATATGGAAAAGTTGTATATCCAGCATTTCCGATCTATAACCGGCTGATGAAAACAAAAGATGAAAATGTGAAAATTGATTCTGCATTGGGAATGAAAATGACAGAAGATGGAAAAATCCTTGTTAGCCAGGATATGGTTGATGAAATTTGGGAACCTGATGCAGGGTATTCGTTTCAGACAACATTGTTTAATACCGATCATATGTCACCGATATATAAGAGAGGTAACCATAAATGTTAAATGATATATCCGTTTTCTGTGCAGCATTTGCAATTGGATATTACATCTATTATGATGTGGAATTTATGAAACATTCATTTGCAATTCACACAGGTTCAAAATTAAGACATAGAATTATGTTTTGTGGAGGTCGAATTATGTTAAATTTGATGCTCATCATAATGATCATTAAATATGGCATAATTCGATAACAAGTAAAAAGAGATAGTGAAATATTTCACTATCTCTTTTTTATTTAGTATTGATATTTGGCATAGTTATTTGCCATATTTTTTGTGTCTTGCATAGAAAAATCTTCTAATCGAAGTGCTTTTATACAACTCAGCATTGTATATTCTTTTACAGCTTCTTCAAAAGCAGATTCTTTTACTGACATTCTTGAAGCTTCTTTTGCAATTGTTTTAGAGCATTCAACAACACCTTTCACAAATTGCATATGAAGCATTACTCGAGTAGTTTCAACTGTTAAAAGACCTGAAATTGCATCACGAACACGTTTCAGTTCTTTGGTATTTTCACACTGTCTGGTAGCCCCAGCTTCAATCTTTTCATATTTTTCAGTTTGATCATTGATCTTATTCGGATCTTTGAAATATGTCTGTAAATATTTTACAGAAGTCTGATACTGTTTCAGTGCTTCTGCAAGTTCATACTTCTTTTTCGGAGTAGAAAATGCTTTTGTGTTACCTTTATTATTTTTCGGGTCTCTAAGAACTGCTTTATGCTCATCTGCAACAGTTTGAAGCGCGTGTTCAGATTCCTTCATATCAGGAAGCATAAAAGTTACTTTAGGACTTACTCGATTAGAAGTCAATGCCATTTTGCAGTTGGAAATAATTTGGTTATGATCATTTTCAAGAACTTCAGATTTATACATGCCAAGAAGTCTGCCATAGGCACCTTGATAAGTTTTGAAATCATCTTGAAGTTCTTTATCTTTTTTGCTCATGAAAATTCTACGAACTTTCTCGATAGCACCCTCAGTCATTAAATCAACATCAGTGATGATATCATTGTTTACATTTTCAGTATACGGAAGCTGATTAAACTTTGCAGTCATGATTCCACCAAAAAGAGATGGTTGATAAACTTTGGATTCTTTTTCACCAATGTGGTGTAAATATTCATCCAGAGCACTTTCGGTAGCGATGTTATCATTATTCGCTAACTCATCTTCCAGTTCTTTTCGTTCAGATTTTTCTTTTTTTGCAGCTTCAATTTCACTGATTGTAGCTTTTCTTACATTATCTTTGATAATATCAGAGAGATCATCTAATTGAAGTTGATCCATGAGATCATTTAATTTTCCTTCAGATTCATCTGAAAGTTTAAAATTGTAATCCTCATCAGAGATCATTTCAGGATGTCTTGATTTTTCATAATATTGATCACTCACAATTTTTTGGCAACCTTCCATAAGCTGTTTTAAAGCTTGACTGTTGGTTCGTTTAATTGCTTCGTTCACATAATAAGTCGGAGTATTTCCGTCACAACGTCCTTTTATGAAATCACTCATTTGCATGGATAATTCAGATGGATTCGGAAGGTGTTTAATACTTCCATTAATACACGGAGTATTTGGTAATGCACAATTGACAGGAAGTGATTTTTGGTAAAGTTTCCCGAATACAATGTTCAAACACTGGTTCACCCCATCTTCTTTTGCTTGATTCAGCTTCCGAAGTTTTACTTCGGGGCGATTATTTATTTCACGAATTACATCGTCATGAGCACGACGCTTTTTAACTTCATCTATGAAACTAAACACTTCATCTTTTCTGTCATCAAAAGAGTTTCCAAGCATACGCTTTCCCCTTTCTAAATCATTTCTTCATTAAAGAATTGTTTTTATTGGACTTCTATCATTGTTAGATAGATATCTTCAGTATTACATACCAGCATTTCTGGAATGTATTTATATCGTTCATCTTTATTTAGATCATTCAAGTCTTTGGTAATATTACTGATTGTTTGATAATCTGTAGAATAATCATTGATTCCTCTAAATTTCAGATGGTCTACATATGCAAAATTATTTTCGATCTTACGAATTAAGTTTGATATAAATAAATCATTACTTCCAAGAGTATTGATAGTTTCTACATTTTCTTTGATAAATACTTGAATATTTTTCTTTGCAGCAACGATATCAGTTCCTTGAGATACGTAAACATCAAACTTGATAGAAATATTTACTCGATCGATCAACTCTTCATTATCTCCGATTAGATAGTTTTTACTCTTACCATAAGTATTGTAGAATTTCACATCAATATGAGAAGTATTTCGAAGAGTGCTATTTAGTACAGTTTCCAGATTTTCATACTGAAGAAGATAATCCGAAATTAATTTATTAAATTTCGATTTCATTTCTGTATTTTCATCACCAGTATCTTTTCTATGAACCATAAGTTCATATTTAAAGAATGGCATAGAATAAATATAGACATCTCCAGTATTGATTTTGACTGCCCTATCATCTCTAAAATATACATTTGATCGAATCATATTCATAGGTTTGATAAAGGTCAATGGATCACTATATGTACTAAACACATTTGTCCATGAATATTCTGCAAGTGTTGAATCATACTTCACAAAATAATTTTCTGTTTTTCTAATATATTCAGTTTCGGGTTCTCGATATAACGTATAAATTTTTGCAGTTACATCTTCCATTGGAAGCATCATGCTTTCAGAATTTGTCATATAAACAATATTCGGATATTCATCATCTGATGCCATAACCCGGAAACTTCCACTTGTTGTAATATGATCATCAGTACTGAAAGTTCCAGTAAATGTAATCTTATCTTCAGTTCCAACAGCAGTAGGAATTAACTCAATATAGCATGAATCTTCTTGTGCTGCATTTTGGAATACGAGAATTACCCTAAGCGGATTTTCTTTATAACTCGGGTATACTACCTCAGATGTTCCATCATCATTCTTTTCAGTAATTCCAAAATAACTTGGAATTAAATCTTCTGCTTCAGATTTAATTGATGGAAGCATTTCAATTGTAAATGTATAGGTTTTATCATTGCTCATAACTCGTTCCATATGAAGTTGGGTCATGATAAATTGCATGAAAGAGTCATCATTAAAATCAGTAAAATCAAGAAGTGAATATTGATCTGCAATAGTTAAATAATATCCAAAAATATTCGGTTTTACTGTTAATGCGATTAAAAACGGGTTTGAAAAATAAAATCCCTTTGGATCATTTTCAATTACAGGAAACAGTTCATCATCATAAATAGTTAAAAAATCTTCTCCATCTGGAGCATTCCAATTATGATATCCAACATAATCGAATGTTTCTTCACCGTTCATTACTGCAGTAGCATATAATACAGAATTTTCATAAGTTTCTTCTAATTCTGGATGTTTTGTATAATATTCTTGAGAATATTGGAATTTCTTTCCCCATTCGGAAAATGGATTATCTTTATCAGCAACACCATATGCTTCATCTGGATGTTTTGTATGACACCAATCATAATACAATGACAAGCGTTCTTGATATTCTTGTTTAAATACAGGAACTAACCGATCAATTCGTCCTTCTTCATAAGTAAAGATCACTCCAGGATCCATGGTATATAAATACCCTTCAGTTGGATTATACATGTCAAGATAATTGATTGACAAATCCAGAGTATTTGTTGGATAAATATATCCAGCATCAGACATAATTAAATATCCAGAAAATAAACGTTCGGCGACATCATCACGTCGTTTAATGAATTTGATGTTATTATTATACCGGTATTGATAATTTCTAAAATACATTTCTAGGTCATTATCAGTTGTTAATGCATGTGCAGTAGAGTATTCTTCTACAACAAGTTCTTGAAGTTCATCAAGAGTTAAACTGTCAGAACCTCCAGTAGATCCTGAGACTGTATATGCACCAAATACAATATTTGTGTTATACCAGTAATTATCGCTGTTACAAATGACTTCAATGTTACTTCCTTTGTATACGTCAAAGTTTCCTTCTTTTCCATCAGTGATGTACATGATAACTTTAATTTCAGAATTGAATCTTGGTTGAAAATAGGTATCAATATTACTGAATGAAATTTGCAAAACTCCTTCATCTTTAATACGATAAAAACAAAATGGCTCTTCAATTGCCTGAGATTCAACAACCAAAGTTTTCATTTGTGTATTAAAATCATCATCAGATGGAGTTTTATATAAAACGTCAATTCCAGCAAGTTTTCCTTCAAAAGGAATGTCAATAGTCGGATAATTGATTTTTGTGTTATTAATAATTGCTTCTACTTCTTCTGTACGAATGCATTGATGACCGGTAATTTCAAGAGCCAAGAAATTTTCTTTGGATTTCCTAACTTTAATATATGGATTTGAAATTTCACTGATCGAATTCGTAAATGGAAGAGTTTCGTATTTTGCACTATAGATAGTTTCTCCATTTACCACTTTTCTGGTAATAGAAATATCATAGTCCAAAGTAAAGATAATATCTTCGACAATGATTTGAGTGTCTTTGTCAAGATAAATTGTACTGATATTATTACCAAGTCCATTTACTTCATCCATTTTTTGAGAGATGGTTTCTTCTTGAAAAATCAAAAGAAAACGACATGCTGCGGCGGATGCAAAGGAGTTTGCTAACTGAAAAATTGCAGCATGTGAATAAATAGATTCTGGTAATTGGGCTTTATTTGGGAACATTTCTTTGATTAGTACAGAAATTGTATTAAAAGAATCTTCAGTAGCAGTCCCCAATAATTCACTCACATAACCAATCATACCCACATTCAGTGTAGATATATCTTGATCGGGGAAATATTTCTTAGCTAATTCGAGTGAGTAATCTTTAAACGAGAAAAGGTCTCGGTAATTTCGTGTTGCAGTTTCAATATCTGCCATTTCCGTTCTCACAACCTTTCTTACTTAATATTCACGCCATCTTAAACGATATTCATAAGTACCATTGTCAAGGGTTACTTTTTCCACAAAAGGAGCACCAACCCATGTTGTACCAGGACCAAAAACATCGTCTTGATAAGTCTTCATATATTTGAAGTCTGTAGAAGGATTTCCATACGAAGAATTTGTATTAAAATCAACTAATACTTTTGGATCATTATCTTCAGATCTCCAAGAAAATGCATATTCAATGGATTCTTGCAAATCTTTAATTGGACCAGAATCTTGTTTCCAATCCAAAACACTATCCGGAGTCATAGTTGGAAAAACTCCATATAACTTTGTCCAATACACAATCGTTTCAAAGTTTTCTGCTGTTATCATGAAATATACGGAACAAGCGTAATCCAATATTTTATTGAAAATATCAGATGCTCTTGGTCTGTATTTTCCTCGGTAAATACCAGAAATATAATGCACCCATAAATTATGTAAATTATAGATATCTAAATTCCTGGTATCTGTATATGGAATACTAATAGTACCAGCAGTTTTTGATCGTTCTGTGTGCTTTCCGATTTGTACTTGATGTCCCATCATATTTTTTCCATATGCTTCTACATCGAGTTGCTTATCTGCAATAGAAAATCCAGTTGCTTTGTTGGATAAATACATCATGAAATCATTTGTGTATTCATTGGTTAAACAAAGCTGTTTTAATAATGGAAGATGATTGTTGAATGCTTCACTAAACATCATATCATTCTCTAAACTTTTTACAAGAGAATATTCTTTTCCATTAGATTTGTAGTTTAAAATATTGCAATTTGGACGAGTAAAAAAGATATGTCCAAATCCTTTTGAAAATACATCTCCTAAAAATGGTAATTTGAATCGATTGAAATATGATGAATTTTTATTCAATAATTCACTATTTCCACTCAAATCAATATTGCTGGTAGAATGAATAATATCCATGTTTGATTTCATATCCGATACAGGAGAAAAATCAATCAAATAAGAATACTCTTCTAAGAGATCTCCATATTGTGTCCTCTTAGAAGAAATTCGTTTTGGAAAATTATATTTTTTTGTTCCATTTACTGCATTATTTGGATAGTCGATTAGATCTTTTATATAATCCGGATGATTTTCAATTTCACCGGTTGATCTAGCTAATTTATTTTCTTGAAGAACACGACCATTCGTTACTCGCATGGATTTTCCGGGTGTATCCATATAAATTCACCCCTTTCTATCTCATTCGTTCTTAGAGTATTGTTTTTTGCATCATTTTCAACGGTTTTACTGAATTATTAGATTAAGAAATATATTATTTTAACGCATCAAAAAATTCACACAAAGGAGATTAAAAAGATGGGAATTGAATGGGCAAAAATAGCCACCGCTGCAGGAAGTGCAATAAAGGCAGCATCAGAAAATGATTCAATTAAAAAAATGGTTTTGGGAACATATACAGATGGGACACCAAGATCTATTACAGATGCCTATCAGGGAGAAATTCTTTCACCTGAAGATCGTTTGTTGATTGAAAAACGAATGAAAAAAATTCGGAAAAAGAAAGGAAAGAAGAAAAAGAAACTTGATAAAAGAAAAGAATCTCTTAAGAAGAATATAAAATCGAAAGGATTATATCATGATGATATGTAAAGAATATGAAAATTCTGAAGATGTTGTTGGAGAATGCCTATATTCAGATTGGAATAAGGTTTTGCTGATGAATAGATCCAAAGGATTTGAATTTGTAGAGGCTATTCCAATTGTTCATGATGAAATAATCCCAGCAGTAGAAACAGTGAGATATATGTTTAAGAAAGATTCGAGATAAAATATGAACGATTACGTTGAAGGTGTTTGCGAATCCAGAGAGTTTGATGCTATTTGGAACAAATATATCTCAGAAGGTTACATGTTTGTAACGACTTCGTCTTTACCAGGACATAAAGAATTAATAAAATACGGATTTTATTTAAAACAAAGGAGAAAAGAAAATAATGATCCCAGCAAATTCAAAAATTCAAACAAAAAAATTACCATGGAATGAATTATCAGAAGCCCTTACAGATGCATCTGCAGATGGATATACGATTGATAAAGTTGATCAGTGTCTTATTGATGGTAAACTTTATGGATGCTGTATTATGCATAAACCTAATATAATTGAAGCATCCACGAAATATTTGGATGAACAGTTTTTATCCGTACCATCCGAAACAAATTTAAGAAATATTCTTTCTAATGAAGGGTTAACTGGAGTTGCGCATTTATGCGTAAAAGCAATCCTTACTCAAGATAGTGTTGTTGGAGCAAACATGCTCTTTCACACAGGATCGAATATTGAGTTTAGTGCACCAATTTCAGGTATTGATGACAAACTTAACATTTCATATGAGATCGAAAGTGGTGTATTAAAATTGTCTAGCGATAATGGTAATATTACCACTATCAGCATCATTGGTTATGTACTGGAATAAATAAGAATTACCAACTTTCACAGTTAAATAATCAATTGTGAAAGTTGGTGAATATTATGACCATCACAGAAGTAATCACAAGGATTAAGATGAAATTGGGTATTTATGGAATCGCATTGCCATTTGAAAATCCTGATAAAATCATCACTGAAACAATTCAGGAAATTACAATTCCAACATTTTCAATTTATTTACCGTTGAAAGATCGATTGGTTTGTGATGTCCATCAATTACAATCCTTGGAAAAAAGGGCAAATTGGGAAACTTATTTATTACCAGAAATGCCCAACAAAAAAATTTTATCTGTAACTGATGTGAGTTATGACGAATCTATGTTGAGTGGACTCGGATACTGGGGAGGAACTATTCCAATGGTTACTAGCAGTATCGTTTCTCAATCTATTCTTGCGAATGCAAGTTCTCAATTAACAAGAGAGATGATTCCAAAAATTACATTTGATTATATGCAACCTAGACAATTACGTCTTTATAACTTGTATAATAGCTGTAAAATTGTGATTGACATGAATTTGGAGCATCATAAATCACTAGCATCAATCCCCGATACTGCAAGGGAAGCATTTATGAAACTTGCATTATTAGATGTGGAAATGATGTTATATAATGTAATGAAGCATTATAACGAAATTGAAACTTCATACGGAAGAATCAATCTTCATATTGAAGATTGGCAGAATGCTGAACAAGAACGGCAAGACTTATTGAACGACTGGGATGACAGATACCAGTTAGATCAATTACAATTGTATTATATTTAGAGGTAATGAGATGGAAGATATTTTTGATCAACTGATATTCAACATCTCTACTTCGGTGATAGATACAATTATTTTACCATATCTGTCAGAACACCAAGGAGAAATGTTTTGCGAAAAACATAAATGTATCACACCAGATACTGACATTTCTGTTTATTATGATTTGAGTGAATATGCAGATTTATTTCTTTATTTATTTTTAAATGCTCTAGAAAAAGGACGATACCTATACGAAATTGCATTATGTGGGTTGTACTGGAGTAGTATTTATGAAGAAGATATCAATCCGTATATCAAAACAATATTTATGATACGCGTGTTTGATGAAATTGATAATCGTGTTTATTCCGCAAATTTTATGGATGATGACGGGAATGTTGTAAATCATTATTTTTTGTTTGGAATCCGCGCTATGGATATCTATGCAAAATGGAATGATAATATTAAAAATATAAAAGATATGAAGAAAGACGAATAAATTCCGTCTTTCTTCATTTTACAATGGAGAATAACTATGAATGATATATCTTATTTCTTTAAATCAAATATTCGAACATTTGAGCAATCTGAATTTGAAGATTTTTTACGGTTTATAACAATTCGAAATGCTGCAGAATATATAAGCGAGTCATTTTATGAATATGCCGAAGCTTTTGATATCCCCATTCATCAAGAAACAAAAAAATATGACGATGATTCAATTCTTATTGAATTAAAAGGAGAAAATCATTCTCTCGATGATTGCATCGTTCAATTTGGAGTTGATATACTAAATCTTCCAAATGTTATGATTATATTGGCAGATTATGCAAATATGATTTGTTCATGCAACCACTATGAATATACAATATCGCCATATGCTATATGGGATCTAGCATGGAAATATTTATTTACAAGACCAATCCTCAATACAATAAGAAAAATAAATGGAGATTTTATCTACTGGAATATTGATTATTCGTATATTATTGATCGTATTAATGAGATTTTTTCTGGAAAATCTATAGAAGATTTTAATGAGTCATATAAATCTTTTAAAAAATCTATAATAGAAATTGATAATGAAAATAGTTGGAAAACTGATCCAACCAACAGATCGGACAACTAAATAAAAAAGAAAGAGGATACTAATCGTACCTCTTTCTTTTTTATTTTTTTTTTATACTGCATCTTTGGATGATTCAGACATTTCATTAATTTCTTCTTTTGATAATTCCTGAAGACCTTTAAATAAATCTCCGTTTTCTGCAAATACCCCGATTAATTTTTTGTATTGAGAAGTACTTACAATGTATCCAGAATGCACCATGCGATCATCAATTTTCTGTTTTAATTCTTCATTATCAAGAATCAAATCGGAACCTAGAATTTCGTTCTTTACAGCATCAATTCGTTCATATAAGAAATCCTGATAATCTGTACAAAGGTAGGTGACTCCATCACTTTCTGTATGTACTTTCAGATGTCGATCATCAATTTCTTTTAAAACATCTTCGTCATCAACTACCTGCATAGAATATCCAAGAGATTTCATAATAACACTGAAAATGGATCCGACACGAGAAATATATTTCTTTTTAAGTTTTACATGTCCTTTTGGATTCAATACTTCTTTTCCAAGTTCTTTACGAGCATCCGGTGCAGAACGATAATATGCATGGAAAAGTGCCAATTCATCCGGGCTCATACCAACTAAGAAGTTCAAAGACTCAAATTCTCCAAATCGAATATCAGATGTGGAATATCTCTCCATATGAGATTTATTTTTGTAACTTCTTTCAGGAAGTCCTTTGTTATTGACCGCACCCATACCACGAACAGAAAATCCTTTTTTGGATGTCTGTTTCAATGCAACAATATACATTTCTCCTATATATTGTCTTTGAAGAGTTAAAATATCTCTTCCGAATCGATGAATATAGATTTCCTCCGGTTTAATCCAATCGTATTTCTTATAAACATCCAATAATTTATAAAAGAATGGACGATCTTCACCAACCGGCATCATATTCAAATAAATATGACCATCCATGACACCTTCAATATATTCTTTCTTTTCAGATGTTGTTAACTCATCATATGTCTTTTTCATCATTCGACCTTGTCGTTCATTGAACATACTAATGAATTCGAATAAGAAATTTCCACGTTCTTTTAATGTTTTCAAATCATTCTTCATATGCTTTACTGCCATTGCAGAACAGAAATTCTGTGATTCTTCAAAAATCGGACCACCAATCGTACGATTAATAATTGCGAGATTGTTTACTAATAACTCCACAACTCTACCATCTTTGGTTCGTGGCATCTGATCATCCGGAAGAATTTTTGAAACAACCGATTTATTTCCATGACGTCCAGTAAGTTTACATCCAATTCCAAGAGCTTCTGGGCGCATAATATCAATCTGAATCAGTAAGTTAGAAAATACACCGTTACCATTATTCCATTTCTTATTTGGATCAAGAATATCTCTTGCTCTTCCATACAAAGAATCAATATTGGAAGTATATTTAGAACCACTATGCATGATTTCTTCACAT
>ERZ808278.649-NODE-649-length-20198-cov-4.357097_pt1 | contig 20198 bp, 16 predicted proteins | sample MGYA00521239_ERZ808278 | MGnify/ENA primary metagenome ERZ808278 (study PRJEB31516, sample SAMN03275600) | gut metagenome | biome: mammalia-associated habitat; material: feces | host: Papio cynocephalus | place: Kenya | collected 2012-07-17 ... | reverse complement strand
CATTCTTTATTCTGGGTAATGGCAGTAATCTTCTTGTAAGCGATGAAGGATTTGATGGTGTTGTGATTGAAATCAAAGACCAGTTTGCTTATTGTAAGGTAAATGAGTCAGGTGTTAAGACAACAGTCAAAGCTGGGGCTGGAATTTTATTATCTAAACTTGCAAAAGAAGTTTACAATTATTCCCTTTCGGGATTTGAGTTTGCCTCAGGTATTCCTGGAACATTAGGCGGCGCAGTCGCAATGAATGCAGGAGCATATGGCGGAGAAATCAAGGATCATATTGTGAGTGCAAAAATAATGACTCGTGATGGTCATGTGAAGGAATTACGAAAAGATGAGTTAGAACTTGGATATCGCAGAAGTGTTATTACTAAGACAGCGGATATAATTCTGGAAGCAACATTTGAATTCGAAAAGGGAAACCAAGATGAAATTGTTGCACTTATGAAAGACTTTAATGGCAGAAGAAGAGAAAAACAGCCTTTAGAGTTTCCTAGCGCTGGAAGTACATTTAAAAGACCAGAAGGATATTTCGCGGGAAAACTTATTATGGATGCAGGATTAAGAGGATTCCGTATTGGAGATGTTATGGTATCAGAGAAACACTGTGGCTTTGTAGTTAATACAGGAAATGGGACAGCAGCACAGGTGATCGAACTGATCGAACAGGTTACTAAGAAGGTAGAAGAACAATTTGGGGTAAAATTAGAACCAGAAGTTCGTTTTGTAGGCAAGTTTTAAGAAAGATTTATTGCAGAAGGAAAAGACGAGAAAGGTTTGGTGCAAAAATGAGATTTGTCATAGTAACAGGAATGTCTGGAGCTGGAAAAAGTTCCGTTCTAAAAATGCTAGAGGATGCAGGATATTTCTGTGTAGACAATCTGCCAATTCCTCTTATTCCAAAACTGTCCCATTTTATAGTTTATGAGGAGCAGACTGTAACAAAGGCTGCGTTGGGGATTGATATCCGTAACGGACAGGCTTTGGAAGAACTGGATGATGTATTAAATCAGTTAAATGAATATGAAGTAGTACCTGAGATATTGTTTTTAGACTCCACCACTGAAGTTCTGGTGAAACGTTACAAAGAGACGAGGCGTAATCATCCTCTTGTTAGTGAGGGGCGTGTGGATAAAGGAATTGAGATAGAGCGAGACAGATTACAATTTATCAAAAAACGAGCTACTTATATAATAGATACAAGTCATATGCTGATAAGGGAACTGAAGACTGAGATTGATAAGATATTTGTTCAAGGAGAACATTATAATAACTTTTTTATTTCAGTGGTTTCATTTGGATTTAAATATGGAATATTGTCAGATGCAGATCTTGTATTTGATGTACGTTTTCTGCCGAATCCATTTTACATTCCAGAATTAAAGAAAAAGACTGGAAAAGATGAAGTTGTATATAATTATGTAATGGATTCTGAAGCAGCAGATGAGTTTCTTGATAAATTGGAGGATATGCTTAAGTTCTTAATTCCTAACTATATAGCCGAAGGAAAGAACCAGCTTGTAATTGGAATCGGATGTACAGGGGGGAAGCATCGTTCTGTCACTATAGCAAGAGCAATAACGGAGCGTTTATCTAAGCTTGAATATGGAGTGAAGATAGAACACAGGGATGTAGAGAAGGATGTTTAAGATGTCATTTTCGAAAGAAGTAAAAGATGAATTAGCAAGACAGATACCGGCTTCACGGCATTGTTGTGTCGCAGAACTAGCTGCTATTATTAGCTGTTGCGGTGAGTTAATAATTGGCAAAACTGGTAAATGGTGTTTGAAAGTTCATACAGAAAACTTGACAGTAGCAAGAATTTATTTTATGTTAATAAGGAAAACATTCCAAGTTAAGACTGAAATACTAGTGAAGCGTAATGTATCATTAAAAAAGAGTAAAAACTATTTTATTTATATACGTTCACAACATGATGTGGAAAAGGTCCTAAGGGCAACGAAACTTCTGGGAGAAGAACATTACCTTATGAAGGAATTAATACCTAGCCATTTAGTGATACAAAATACATGTTGCAAGCGTGCATTTATAAGAGGAGTATTCTTGGCAGCTGGTTCTATCACAGATCCTTCTAAAACATATCATTTTGAAATTGTGGCAAATAGTCGTATGAAAGCAGCATACATTGCAGAAATCTTACATTCTTTTGAGATTGATGCAAAAATAATTGCCCGAAAAAAATACTTTGTAGTATATGTGAAAGAAGGAGCGCAGATTGTAGATGTACTCAATATTATGGAAGCGCATATTGCATTGATGAACCTGGAGAATGTTCGGATTTTAAAGGAAATGAGAAATTCAATTAATCGACAGGTAAATTGTGAAACTGCGAATATTAATAAAACTGTTGTTGCGGCTACAAAGCAGATTGATGACATTATTTATATTCGCGATATGGTAGGTTTGAGCGAATTATCAGAAGGGTTAGAGGAAGTTGCAAGGCTTCGTATTGAACAGCCTGATGCATCGCTAAAAGAATTGGGAGCGTTATTAAATCCACCGTTGGGAAAGTCTGGTGTTAATCATAGGTTAAGGCGTATAAGTAAAATTGCAGATAGTTTAAGGGAACAAAAGGAGGAATAATGTATGGTAACCAAAAAAATGACAATTAAAATTCCAACTGGTTTAGAAGCTAGACCTGTTGCAGTCCTTGTACAAGTTGCAAGCCAATTCGAAAGCTCTATTCATATCGAATGTGAAGATAAAAAGGTAAATGCAAAAAGCATTATGGGTATGATGAGTCTTGGACTTGCTGCTGGAGAAGAAGTAATTGTTTCGGCAGATGGCAAGGATGAAGAACTTGCTATGGAAAAGATTGAATCGTATTTAAATAGTGGAAAATAGATCGATTTATGATAGAAATAAGACCTAGCAGTATGGAACCATTCATGTTGCTAGGTTTTTTTGATGGATAGAAATCTAAAAGGATGATTCTGATCAGTTCAATTTCATCATTTACACATAATTTCAAGTTCCCTTTTTCGCCGAAATATGATAAACTTGAATCTAAACGATCATTTGTAATAGGAGGGGGAGGTACCATGAATTTTACACATCTTCATGTCCATACAGAATACAGTTTACTGGACGGTTCAAGTAAAATAAAAGAACTTGTAGAGAGAACAAAAGGATTAGGGATGGACAGCATCGCAATCACTGACCATGGTGTTATGTACGGTGTAATTGATTTTTATCGTGCAGCGAATGCAGCAGGTATAAAGCCTATTATTGGTTGTGAAGTTTATGTTGCGCCAAATTCCCGTTTTGATAGAGAGACCAATCAGTCAGAAGCCAGATACAACCATCTTGTTTTGCTCGCAGAAAATAATACTGGATATGCCAATTTAATGAAGATTGTATCAAAAGGCTTTACAGAAGGATTTTATTATAAACCAAGAGTTGATTATGAAGTACTAGAAGAATACCATGAAGGAATCATTGCATTAAGTGCATGCCTTGCTGGTGTTGTGGCGATGAATCTTAGACGTGGTATGTATGAGGAAGCCAAGAAAGAAGCATTACGTCTTAAAAATATCTTCGGAGAAAACAATTTCTTCTTAGAACTTCAGGATCACGGTATGCAGGAACAGCAGATGGTAAACCAGCAGTTGATGCGATTGAGTCAAGATACGGGGATTGGGCTGGTAGCAACCAACGACGTTCACTATATTTATGACCAGGATGCAACGCCTCATGATGTACTGCTTTGTATTCAGACCCAGAAAAAAGTAACAGATCAGAATCGTATGCGCTATGAGGGAGGACAGTTCTATCTGAAATCACCAGAGGAGATGGCAGAGCTCTTCCCTTACGCATTGGAAGCCCTTGAAAATACTCATAAGATAGCAGAACGTTGTTTTGTAGAAATAGAGTTTGGCAACTACAAACTGCCGAAATACGATGTGCCAGATGGGTATACGGCTTGGGAATATCTACGTAAGCTTTGTTTTGAAGGATTAGATAGACGTTATGGAAATCCAAGTGAGGAACTAAAAGAACGTTTAGAGTATGAATTAGATACCATTCATTCCATGGGGTTTGTAGATTACTTTCTGATTGTATGGGACTTTATTAAGTATGCCAAAGACCACGATATTATGGTAGGACCGGGCCGTGGTTCCGCCGCTGGTAGTATCGCGTCTTACTGTTTAGAAATCACAGACATCGATCCGATTCGATTCAATCTGTTGTTTGAGCGTTTCCTAAACCCAGAGCGTTTGACCATGCCGGATATCGATATTGACTTCTGCTTTGAACGAAGACAGGAAGTCATTGATTATGTAGTACGAAAATACGGTACAGACCGAGTAGTTCAGATTGTAACATTTGGTACAATGGCAGCGAAAGGGGTTATCCGAGATGTAGGGCGAGCTCTTGACATGCCGTATTCAGCAGTTGACGTCGTTGCCAAAATGATTCCAACTGACCTAGGTATGACCATCGAAAAAGCGTTAAAACAGAATAAAGAACTTCATAATTTGTACGAAAATGATTCGGAAGTAAAGGAATTGATTGATATGTCCCTTCGTTTAGAAGGACTTCCAAGACATACTTCTATGCATGCAGCAGGTGTTGTAATTAGTAAGGATGAAGTGGATAAATACGTACCTCTTTCCAGAGCATCAGATGGAACGATTACAACTCAATTTACCATGACTACGTTAGAAGAACTTGGATTGTTAAAGATGGACTTTTTAGGTCTTAGAACACTTACTGTTATTCAGAATGCCATAAAATTAGTGAATAGAAGACTAAGTTCTCTTGACAAATCCAGTGAAGAGTACAAAGAACTTGTGGCGAAGCATGGTGAACGACTTGAGGCTGGCAAGATAAATTATGATGATAAAGAGGTTTATAAAAGCATTGGTACAGGTAATACAGAAGGTGTATTCCAGTTAGAAAGTGCCGGAATGAAAAGTTTCATGAAAGAACTAAAGCCAGAAAACATCGAAGATGTTATTGCGGGTATTTCCCTTTATCGACCAGGTCCAATGGATTTTATCCCGAAATATATTAAGGGTAAAAATGACCGAAGTAACATAACCTATGAGTGTAAAGAATTAGAACACATTCTTGCACCGACTTATGGTTGTATCGTTTACCAAGAACAGGTTATGCAGATAGTAAGGGATTTGGCTGGATATAGTTATGGACGAAGCGATTTAGTACGACGTGCCATGGCGAAGAAAAAAGCCTCTGTTATGGAGAAGGAAAGACACAACTTTGTTTACGGAAATGAAGAAGAAGGTGTAAAAGGCTGCGTTGCAAACGGAATAGATGAAAAGGTTGCCAATCAGATTTACGACGAAATGACGGACTTTGCCAAGTATGCGTTTAACAAATCTCATGCGGCAGCTTATGCCGTAGTTTCTTACCAGACAGCATACTTAAAGCACTATTTTCCAGTGGAGTACATGGCAGCGCTTATGACGTCTGTTCTGGATAATACGGATAAGGTATCCGAGTATATTATGACATGCCGTAAGCTTGGTATTGAGATTTTGCCACCAGATATTAATGAAGGAGAATCGGAGTTCTCTGTATCAAATGGCTGTATCCGTTATGGACTTTCTGCAATTAAGGGTTTGGGAAAACCGGTAATTCAGGCTATTGTAGAAGAACGTACTGCCAATGGTAAATTCACATCCTTGAAAGATGTTGTAATGCGTCTTTCCAATAAAGAAATTAACAAGCGTACGATGGAAAGTTTTATTAAGGCAGGAGCCTTTGACACACTGCCAGGAACCCGTAAACAGAAGATGCAGGTTTATGTTAAGGTAATTGACAGTGTAAACCAGGAGAAGAAAAATAATCTTTCAGGACAGATTTCTTTATTCGATATGTTTGGGGATGAACCAGAGTTCTCTAATGAGATTGAGATGCCAGATGTAGGAGAGTTTGAGAAAGAGCAGCTTCTTGCATTTGAAAAAGAAGTGCTTGGAATCTATGTAAGTGGTCATCCAATGGAAGAGTACATGGAGAAATGGGAAAAGCATGTAGAAAAGAAGGCATCTGATTTTAATATGGATGAAGAAGGACATGTAAAGGTAGCGGATGGTTCACTTGTAACAATTGGTGGTATGATTGTATCAAAAGTGGTAAAGACAACAAAGCATAATACGTTAATGGCTTTTGTTACATTGGAAGATCTGTATGGGACTGTGGAAGTTATCTTTTTTCCAAGAGATTTTGAGAAATACCGTCAGTATCTGAATGAAGATGCGAAGGTGTTTATAAGAGGCCGAGTGAATGTAGAAGAGGATAAGCCAGCAAAAATCATTTGCCAGGACTTTGTAACCTTTGAGCAGGTGCCTGAAAATGTCTGGATTCAGTTTGCAGATATGGAAGAGTTTAAGAAGAAGGAACTTAATTTGTTGGAATTGCTTGATGAATATCCAGGAGTATCACCAGTTGTAATTTATTGTAAAAAAGAAAAGCAGAAAAGTCTTTTGAAAGTTAAGGTAAATGTAGAAAAAAGCCTGTTAATGCATTTACAGAGAGAATATAATGACAAAAATGTCATTGTTCAGCAAAAGAATATTGAAAATATATTCAAAAAGAGTTAAAATTGGTCTATGATTGCGTTAAAAGCAAGTGCTTCTATATGAAGTAATGATAAATATAAATATAAATGATAATCCTTTGGAGGTATATAAAATGGCAAAAGAAATTAATACAATTGGTGTTTTAACAAGTGGTGGAGATGCACCAGGTATGAATGCTGCAATTCGTGCAGTTGTAAGAACAGCGTTAGCCAATGGGAAAAAAGTAAAAGGTATCAGAAGAGGTTACAGCGGTTTATTAGAAGAAGATATCATTGACATGGATGCTGTAAGCGTTGCCGATATTATCGGACGTGGTGGTACAATTCTTTATACAGCTAGATGTGCTGAGATGAGAACAGAAGAAGGCCAGAAAAAAGCTGCTGAAATCTGTAAAAAACACGGTATCGACGGATTAGTTGTTATCGGTGGAGATGGCTCTTTCCAAGGAGCTAAGAAACTTGCTCATTTAGGAATCAATACAATTGGTGTTCCTGGAACAATCGACTTAGATATTGCTTGTACAGAATACACAATCGGTTTTGATACAGCTGTTAATACAGCAATGGAAGCTATCGACAAAATCAGAGATACATCCACTTCTCATGAAAGATGCAGCGTAATTGAAGTTATGGGCAGAAATGCTGGTTACATCGCTTTATGGTGCGGTATTGCTAACGGTGCAGAGCAGATTCTTGTAACAGAGCGTTACGACCACGATGAGAATAAAATCATTGATAATATCATTGAAAAACGAAAAACAGGTAAAAAACATTACATTATCGTAAATGCTGAAGGTATCGGTAACTCTGAAGCGTTAGCTAAGAAAATCGAAGCTGAAACTGGTATGGAAACAAGAGCAACTATTATCGGTCACATTCAACGTGGTGGTAGCCCAACATGTAAAGATAGAGTATATGCTTCTACAATGGGTGCGAAAGCTGTTGATTTATTATGTGAAGGTAAATCCATGAGAGTTGTTGGTTACAGCAAGGGCAAATTCGTTGATTATGATATTGATGAAGCATTGGCGATGAGCAAAGATTTAGATAACTATATGTTTGAAATGGCTAAAAAGTTATCAAGATAATAACATTATCAAAATAATAATATTATCAAGATAATGATAATATTAGAGTTCATTTACTGTAAAAATGAATACAAGGCCTGAAGGTACACGGTTAAATAAAATCGTGAATCTTTAGGCTTTTTTTTACTTATCGAAAGAACCTCTGCACTTGCAAAAATGAACTTTTGAAATGAAAAATGAACTTTTTCAACACACTTGAACTTTTATAAACAAAGTGTTAGAATTATTCAAGGAAAAATGAACTTTTACATACTAACAACATAATATATAACATGGTTAAAAGGAGGTTGAACTTTGGGAGAGAATTTATTTGCAGATCGTTTTAAGGAAGCAATGAACAAACAGGGAATGAAACAAGTTGACTTGCTTAGAGTGGCAGAATCCCAAGGAGTGAAACTCGGGAAGAGTCAGATTAGCCAATATGTAAGTGGGAAGGCAGTTCCACGAGAAAACATTGGCCAGTTTCTAGCAGAAACGCTGAAAGTGGATGCTAGGTGGCTATATGGGAAAGCGGAAGAAAATAATCGAACAGAAAATGATAAGGGTTTGAATAGAAATAATTCCATAGAGGGGGCAGTACATATGAGAACGTTTAATAAATCAATGAAATTGGATAATGTTTTGTATGATGTAAGAGGACCTGTTGTAGAAGAAGCAGCAAGAATGGAGGAAAGTGGAATCCATGTATTAAAATTAAATATTGGGAATCCAGCCCCTTTTGGTTTTCGTACACCGGATGAAGTCATATATGATATGCAAAAGCAGTTAACGGAGTGTGAAGGGTACTCCAATGCGAAAGGACTTTTTGGAGCAAGAAAGGCCATAATGCAATATGCACAGATAAAGAACATACCAAATGTTTCGATTGAAGATATTTATACAGGTAATGGAGTTAGTGAATTAATTAATTTAAGTATGTCGGCACTTCTTGATAATGGCGATGAAGTTTTAGTTCCATCACCCGATTATCCATTATGGACTGCTTGTGTAACATTAGCTGGAGGTAAAGCAGTTCATTATATCTGTGATGAAGAGGCCGAGTGGTATCCAGATATAGATGACATAAAAAAGAAGGTAACAGCCAATACAAAAGCCATTGTTATTATTAATCCAAACAATCCTACCGGAGCATTATATCCAAGGGAAGTTTTGCAGCAAATCGTTGAAATTGCAAGAGAACACCAGCTAATTATATATTCAGATGAAATTTATGATCGCCTAGTTATGGATGACGAAGAACATGTATCAATTGCATCACTTGCACCTGATTTATTCTGCGTAACATTTAGTGGATTATCCAAATCACACATGATTGCGGGATATCGTATTGGCTGGATGGTTCTTAGCGGAAATAAGGATATGGCAAGAGATTATATGGAAGGACTTAATATGTTATCCAATATGAGACTCTGCTCCAACGTACCAGCTCAGTCTATTGTCCAAACGGCACTAGGTGGTTATCAAAGTGTAAAAAACTATATTGTTCCAGGAGGAAGAATATACGAGCAGAGAGAATATATATATAAGGCGTTAAATGATATACCAGGGGTAAGCGCCGTAAAACCGAAAGCGGCATTTTACATTTTCCCTAAACTTGATACGAAAAAGTTCAATATTTTAAATGATGAAAAATTTGCATTGGATTTATTAAGAGATAAAAAGATACTTATCATCCACGGAGGCGGCTTTAACTGGGAACAGCCAGACCACTTCAGAGTAGTTTATTTGCCACGTATAGAGGTACTTAAGGACTCCGTTGAAAAGCTAGGAGATTTTCTTAGTTGCTATAAACAATAATGAATTAGAATTAAATATTAAAAAGCAGCTGTACATATTGTACGCTGCTTTTTAATATTTTTAATTGTTATCTTCCTCGTTCAAGTCAAATACTTCTACATTGTCATGGTCAACATCTTGATCGGCATTTGGGTCTGCTTCCTTATCAGCTTTCATTGCATCTATATCTAATGTTGTATATCCGCGCTTAGAATTACTTTTCTTAGAAGAACTATTCTTATCAGTGTCGTCAAAATCATCGAAGTCATCGAAGTCATCAAAATCATCAAAGTCATCAAAATCATCGAAATCATCAAATTCTTCCTCTTGTTCTTCTGATTTTTTGAATACATTCTGATAAAAATAATATGCTCCACCTAGAATCGCGGCAAGAGAAAAAGTTGTAACTAAAAACTTACCAAATTTTTTCATAGGTTATACTTCCTTTCATTATCAATTATACCCTCAAAATTAAAGTATGATACTTTGTCAATAATCAATTATTTTTTGAAGTTGTGTTGTCATTTTTCGCTGGTTCAGGAGAAGCTGCTGGCTCCTTTTCAGGTTGAGTACGTGAACTATTCACATTTTTACCTTCTGGTTGGCTGCTGTAACATACAACGGGAGTTCCTTTTTCGATATTCGCAAATACAATTTCGGCAATTTTTGGTGGAAGGTTAACACATCCATGAGAACCGCTTCGTTTGTAAATAGATCCGCCAAAACTGTTTCTCCAAGGTGCGTCATGAAGACCAACATTATAGTAAAATGGCATCCAATAGTTTACGTCAGAACTATAATTTTCGCCTTTTAGCGTAGCATTACGCTCCTTATATGTGATTTGATATATTCCAGTAGGAGTATCAAATCCTCTGCTGGAATTACCAGTTACGCAATCTGTATCTGCTACTAATTTACCATCTTTATAAACCCACACATGCTGTAGCGTAAGATCGATTTCAATATAGCTGTTACCGATATCATTGGTGTTACGAGAACGAGCTGTTTGCGAATAAGTTGGTTCGACTTGAACGTTTTTACCTGCTTGAATTAACTCTATTAATCTTGTAGTTTCAGCAGCACGATCCATAAGCCAGCCATAATCTCCGCCACTTACTTCAATTATCTTACCATCGTGGTTCACAAAATCTCTTGTTTTACCAAATGTGTTATAAATTCGTGCAATTGAGTCAATATAGGAACGTACTTTTTCTAAATTAAATGTGACGTTAAATTTATCATCAACTTCGAGCCAATCCTGGATATAATCTTTGTCACATATTTCATATCGGTCACCAAATTCATAAGTAATGGTTACACCAATATACTGATTCATAGTATCTAATAATTTGGTGAGTTCGGTCGAAGTGGATGTATATTTCGGATCAATATAGCATTTTGCATCCTCCGAGTTAAAATAAGTATCACCGGACTCAATAGCATTTGTTATTGAAGAAAGAAATACTTTTTTATTAATTGTTGAACCAATTTCTTCTGGCATAATTTCGTATTTGCCAGCTTTTTCGTTATATATCACCTTTGCATCAACTGGAGGTTTCACATTGTCCTCTTTAAAAAATACAAGTGAATTAACCTTATCCTTTAGTTTCTGATCATTAAAAGCCGTTGTAACATGCATGTCGTTAGAACTCTTATGAAATAAACTAGAAATCCATGCATATGGATTCTGTGCCTTTAAGAGTTTTTCAACAGAGCCATCTGAGACAAATTCATAATCAATATCATCAGCTGTAATGGCATCTGTTAGTTTGTTGCGACCATCAATCTGAAGCACATAATTTTTTACTTCACGTCGTATACTTTCTTCAACAGCCTTTATGCCTTGTCGGCTGGAATCAATTCCGTTGATAGAAGAACCGATAAAGAAGTGTGACTTAAAGTAAAACGCCATGCCAAAATATATGACCAGCAGGATAAGAAGCGTTAATGTAAAAGCAATAATAATAGGTTTATGCTTACTTCTCATCTTTTTCCTTCTCTTTTCTAATTTATTTTATCTATAGGATACCTGGGCATCATCTAAATAAGTATAACATGTTTTACATACAAGTTCCAATGAAACTTTTATGTCACATATGTTACAGAAATATCACATAAATATGAAATTACTACTTATTATATGATATAGTAAATATGCTGAAAATATTCCAACTATCAGTGGGTACACAAAGATTATTGAAAATAAATTTGGGGGTTGACATATGAAATAATAAGGCGTAAACTGTAAATAGATTATATATAACGAATAAAATCTAAGAACAAAAATAGTACTACAGAACAACATTTCAGAGAGTCGATGGCTGGTGCGAATCGATATGGAAGTCTGATAGGAATGGGTTTGCGAGATGTTAGGTGAAGCTGTTAAGTGTGTAGCCGAGACCGTGTCCTCACGTTACAGAGGGTAGATATCGAAGTAATTCTGTATCAGTAATAAGATAATGTAAATGGTGGCGAGTATTTCCTATTTAGGAAGTGCTTTTTTTATTTATAAAATAAAATGCCATGATTTAGGTTATGAACAAGGGTGGCACCACGATAATACGTCCCTAGCAATTCTTAATTGCTAGGGCTTTTTTTTTATTTTAAGGAAGGGGAAAAACAGTGAGAAATTTAAAGGCGTACCGTAAGACAATTAGTATTGTAAATGAAACAACAATAGGGTTATATGAAAATTTAGTTGGAAAGAAGATAGGTTTTCTACTTGAGAGTTATGATAAAAACAACGGGCGTTATTCTATATTTGGCAAAGAACCAGATGAGATTATAACATCAAAAGAAAACAGTTTAGTAATACATAAAAAAAATGGTGAAATGGAAGTTCGAGAAGGAAATCCTTATGAAAGATTAAAAGAGTATTATAGCGAATTCCATGTAGAAAAGGAAGACGGAGAGCTTGCATTTATAGGCGGTCTTGTAGGCAGTTTAGGATATGACTTTATTCGATACACAGAGGTGTTACCGGATAGTAAGAAAGATACTATTGGCATTGAAACCATTCAGCTTATGCTTGCTACTGAATTTATAGTAATTGACCATGTGGCGGAAACCTTGGCAGCGGTTGTTTTAGAAGAAGATAGTCAGGAAGGAAAAAAACGAGCAATGGAACGGGCCTCCAATTTATTAGAGGAAACGATGAACGGTTACAGTGGAGAAGAAAAAGAGTCCTTTGTACAGGATGGAATTATTGTGGATAAATCAGATTCTATAGAACAATATGGTGCAAAGGTTGAGAAGATTAAAAATTACATAAAAGAAGGCCATATCTTTCAGACGGTTCTTTCACAAAGATGGACCATTGAAACAGAACAGGATGGATTTACCTTATATAAAAAACTAAGAGTTTTAAATCCGTCACCGTATTTATATTATTTTAAGTTTCCTAAGTTTGAAATTATAGGAAGTTCTCCAGAAATGCTAGTGAAAAAATCAGAAGATAAAGTGTATACTTGTCCGATAGCGGGAACAAGGAGACGTGGTGCCAACAAGGAAGAAGATGAAATATTAAAGCAAGACTTGTTGTCAGATGAAAAAGAAAGAGCAGAGCATGTAATGTTAGTAGATCTTGCAAGAAATGACATGGGAAGGATAGCCCAGTTTGGAACCGTGAAAGTAACGCAGTTTATGAATGTACAGAATTACTCTCACGTAATGCATATTGTTTCGTTAGTTGAGGGAAAGAAAAAAGGAACATCTCATCCCCTTGAACTGGTAGCATCCTTTCTTCCAGCAGGAACCTTAAGTGGAGCACCAAAGATTCGTGCCATGGAGATTATAGATGAGTTAGAAGAAAATCGAAGAGGACTGTATGGCGGGGCAACCGGTTATTTAGCATTTGACGGTAATATGGACTTCTGCATTACCATTCGTACTATGATAAAGAAAGATAAGAAAGTGTATTTACAAGCGGGAGCAGGAATTGTCCTAGACTCTGTTCCAGAAAATGAATATTACGAATGTTGCAACAAAGTAATGGCCCTTGCAAAGACGTTAGTGAAAGAAGAAAATTTATAGGAGGTGGAGACATGATTCTTTTAATCGATAACTATGATTCCTTTACATATAACTTGTATCAATACATTGGAACTTTTGAGCCAGACATTGAGGTAGTCCGAAACGATAAGATTACAATAGAGGAGATTCGCCAGATGAATCCAGATAAAATTGTATTATCTCCAGGTCCGAAAAGTCCAAAAGAAGCAGGTATCTGTATGGATGTAGTGAAAGCATTTTATAAAGAAAAACCTATCATGGGAATTTGCTTAGGACATCAATGTATCGGAGAAGCATTTGGGGCGACCGTTTCCTATGCAAAAGAAATTCTCCATGGAAAACAATCCGTAATCAATCATGATAAAACAGGAGTATTTACAGGAATTGATGTTCCGTTACAAGTTGCCAGATATCATTCCCTGGCACTAATTCCAGAAACTATTCCAGAGTGCTTAAAGGTTACAGCGGAAACGGAAGACGGGCAAGTAATGGCGGTACGCCATAAGGATTATCCAGTTGTGGGACTTCAGTTTCATCCAGAGTCCATTTATACAGAACATGGAAAACGGTTAATTGAAAACTTTGTAAATAATCGAATCTAGTGAGGGAAAACTATGATATTAGATGAAATAGTAGCAGATAAAAGAAAGCGCTTGACCACGCAGAAAGCCAATATCGGCGAAATGGAAATGAAGGAACTGGCATTACAGTCCAAAAGAAAATGTGTTTCGTTCTATGAAGCATTGAAAAAAGATGGATTATCAATCATAGGAGAATTTAAAAAAGCTTCTCCGAGTCTTGGTCAGATACAAAGTAAGGTGAAGTTAGAAGATAGGATTGACCAGTACAACCAATCGGTAGATGCAATCTCTTGTCTAACGGAAGAAGATCATTTTCATGGGAGTGCAGAATACTTACAGCAGATAAGGAAAATATCACCACTACCAATTTTGAGGAAAGACTTTATAATAGAGAAATATCAAATTTATGAAGCAAAACGAATTGGTGCAGATGCCATATTGCTAATAGCAGCTATTTTAAATGATGAGCAACTGAAAAGTTTTTATGATTTGGCTTATTCTCTAGGAATGGATGTTTTATTAGAAGTCCATAATGAAGAAGAGATGCAGCGGGCAATTAACATAGGAGCTAAGATTGTTGGTGTAAATAATCGTGATTTGAGAGACTTTACCATATCATTAGAGACAACAAAGCGGCTAATTCAGTATTTGGAGAGCAAAGCACCAGAGCATAAACCATTGTTTGTATCAGAAAGTGGTGTGACCAGTACAGAAGATATTGAGTTTTTAAAAGAATGTCAGGTAGATGCACTGCTCATTGGCAGAGCATTTATGGAAGCAGAACATCCACTTTCACTGGCAAGGGAGTGGAAAGCAGTATATAACAGGTGAGAAGGGATGATGGGATGCGATATGAAAACATAAAAAAAGCAAAATTCCTTGCAAGACCGAATCGTTTTATTGCCCATGCAGAGCTTGACGGGCAAGAAGTAATCTGTCATGTGAAGAATACAGGAAGATGCAGAGAACTATTGATACCAGGTGAAACAACGGTTTACATTCAGGATCATGGTGAGGATACCAAGAGAAAAACAAGATATTCGTTAATTGGAGTGGAAAAAGGAAATCTAATGATTAATATGGATTCACAAGCTCCCAATAAGGTTGTGAAAGAGTGGATTCAAGCAGGAGAGTTTTTACCAGGTATTACGTTTATGAAACCAGAAAAGAAATATGGAAATTCAAGATTCGATTTTTATCTGGAACAAGGTGAAAAGAAAATATTTCTGGAAGTGAAAGGTGTCACCTTAGAGGAAGATGGTGTAGCCATGTTTCCGGATGCACCAACGGAACGAGGCGTGAAGCATATTGAAGAATTGATTGCTTGCAAAGAAGATGGCTATGATGCCTATATCGTATTTGTAGTACAGATGGCAGGAATGAAGGTGTTCAGACCAAATGAGAAAACTCAGCCAGAGTTTGGTGAGGCACTTCGTAAGGCTAGAAGTCATGGAGTTGACATTATCGTTAAGAACTGCATCGTAACACCAGATGAGTTAAAAATAACGGACTCTCTACCTTTTGAATTATAGGAGGGTGAAGCATGACAGAGATTAAAATATGCGGACTAACTTGCAAAGAAGATATTGATATTATAAATGAGTTTCCAATTACTTACGCAGGATTTGTTTTATATGTTCCAAAAAGTAAACGAAACCTTACATTAGAACAGGCACAGCAGCTAAAAGCTGGTTTGAAAGAATCTGTAAAGACAGTTGCTGTGACTGTGTCACCAACCAAAGAGCAGGTAGAGTTGATACAGGAGGCTGGGTTCGATGTAATTCAGATTCATGGTTCGTTACATAGAGAAGTAGAACAATATGTGAAAATACCTGTCTTTCGAGCTGTAAACGTGGAGACGGAAGAAGATATTCAAAAAGTAATGAAAGAGGCATCCAACAAGATTTCTTATTTTGTGTTTGATGGCAGGACACCAGGCGGAGGAGAAACCTTCGATTGGGGAATGTTAAAAAAAATGGTGGATAATACTACCAAAATTATGCTGGCTGGTGGATTAACAGACAAAAACGTTGGAGAGGCAATCAGATTACTGCATCCTGGAATTGTAGATGTAAGTTCGGGTGTAGAAAAGGAAACAGGCAAGGGAAAAGACAAAGAAAAGATTGCACGGTTTGTAAAAGCTGTTTTTAACCGATAGAAAATTCCGAAGAAGGAAAGGATGATTAAGAGTATGAGTACATATTATGGAGAATTTGGAGGACAGTACGTAGCAGAGTCCTTAATGAATACATTAAAAGAGGTGGATGAGGCATTTGAGGAAGCCATTCACGATCCAAAGTTCTGGGAAGAATTTGATTATTATATGAAAGAGTATGTTGGCAGGGAAACGCCTCTTTACTTCGCATCCCGATTGACGGAAAAATATGGACCAAAGATTTATCTGAAACGTGAGGATTTGAATCACACAGGAGCTCACAAAATCAACAATGTTATTGGTCAGATTCTATTAGCAAAACGTATGGGCAAGAAAAAGGTAATTGCAGAAACAGGTGCAGGACAGCATGGCGTTGCAACCGCAACAGGTGCAGCTTTATTTAATATGGAATGTAAGGTATATATGGGAGAAGAGGACATTAAACGTCAGGAACTGAATGTACTTCGTATGAAGATGCTAGGAAGTTCTGTGGAATGTGTAACATCAGGAAGCCGTACTTTAAAGGATGCAACCAATGAAGCGATTCGTACCTGGGCAAAAGAAGCGGAGGATACCTTCTATGTTATCGGTTCCGCTGTTGGACCTTACCCTTATCCCAAAATAGTGAAAACATTTCAAAGTGTAATCAGCAAGGAAGCTAGAAAACAGATTTTACAAAAAGAAGGAAGACTTCCAGATACGGTAATGGCTTGTGTTGGAGGAGGTTCCAATTCCATCGGAATGTTTGCAGAATTTATTGAGGATAAGGACGTAAAACTGATTGGCGTTGAGGCAGCTGGACTTGGTATCGAAACAGGAAAACATGCAAGTGCCATGGCATTAGGAAAACCAGGAGTGTTACATGGAATGCGTTCTTATCTGCTACAGGATGATGACGGTAATGTTCAGTTGGCCCATTCTATCTCAGCAGGTCTTGATTATCCGGGTGTTGGTCCAGAACATGCTTACTTAAAAGATACTGGCCGTGCGCAGTATGTATCCGTTACAGATGATGAGGCAATGAACGCATTGTTAGAACTTTGTAAAATGGAAGGAATTATTCCGGCTATTGAGAGTTCTCATGCTTTAGCATATTTGCTTAAGTATGCCAAAGAGTGTTCAAAGGATGAGATTATTGTGATGTGCTTATCTGGACGAGGTGATAAGGACTGCCATACCATTCAGGCATGGTTAGAAGGAAATAAGGAATCTTTGAATAAATAGGGGGTAATGATTATGAATCGTATCGAAGAAAGGTTAAGCCAGTTACAGGAAAAAGGAGAAAAGGCATTTATTACATATATGACAGCAGGACTTCCAGATATGGAAGGAATGAAAGAATTATTAAAGGCGCAGGAAGAGGCAGGTACCGATATTGTGGAACTTGGAATTCCATTTTCTGATCCAGTTGCAGACGGTCCAGTGATTCAGGATGCTTCCTATCGTTCTATTTTAAAAGGAACCAATTTAAAGAAAACATTTCAGGCAGTAAAAGAAGTGCGAGAAGAGTGCCAGATTCCAATCATATTTATGATGTATTACAATACTATTTTGCACTATGGGGTAAAAGAGTTTGTTAAGAAATGTGAAGAAGCTGGAGTAGATGGTCTGATTGTTCCTGACTTGCCATTTGAAGAGCAAAAGGAGATTAAGGCATGTTTGACTTCGGAACATGCGCCAATCCTGATTGAACTGGTTTCTCCTGTATCAAAACAGAGAGTTCCGATGATTCTAGAAAATGCCCGCGGCTTTGTATATTGTGTATCTTCCATGGGAGTGACTGGCCAGGAAGGTCAATTTTATGATACGGTAAAAGAGTATTTGAAAGAAGTGAAAGAACAGTCAAAGATTCCGGTTATGATGGGATTTGGAATTCAGACGGCCAAGGATGTTGAGTTTGTGAAAGATACAATAGATGGTTGTATTGTGGGAACGCATTTTATTGAAATATTAGAGGAATGCAACTATGACCTGGAAGAAGCAAAGAAATATATTAAGCAATTTAAGAGTGAATTGAACGGAGTTTTCGTATAGAGTTGAATTCTAAAAATGCCGCTCTGTTTATAGGGGCGGCATTTTTGTACCATAATTCTTTTCTACACAAGAGGAATATCTTCCTCGTAATCAACATTATCAAAATGGAATCCGAACATTTTGTAAAAATCTTCCCAATAACCGTCTGTGTCTGCAAAATCCATCAGATTTTCGGTGGAAACCTTGTCCCAGTTCTCCATAACTGCTTGTTGCACATCCTCGCGCATTTCAAGATCATCTACACGAATTAATCCATTTTCATCAGTCAATATGCCATCAGGACCTAATACTTTGTCATGGAACAAACGATACATCTGCTCGATACAGCCTTCGTGAATTCCTTTCTCTTTCATTACTTTATATAACAAAGAGATATATAGAGGCACAACAGGAATTGCAGAACTTGCCTGTGTAACAAGTGCTTTATTCACAGATACATAAGCATTTACACCTTTAAATTCTTTTGTAATTTCTTTAGAAGTAGCAATCAGATGATTCTTCGCCATTCCAATGGTACCATTTTTGTAGATTGCATGTGTTACTTCAGGGCCGATGTAAGAGTAAGCAAGAGTTGTTACTTTGTCAGCAAGAACACCAGCATGTTCTAATGCTGTAATCCAGTCCTTCCAATCTTCGCCGCCCATAACCGTTATGGTATTCGCAACTTCTTCTTCTGTTGCATAAGGAATGCTTGCATCAATTATAGTATTGTGTACTAAATCCCAGTTCTTGTTTTTAAATTCTTCTGAAATAGCTTTGATAACAGAAGAGTATGTAACACCATTTTTTGTTCTTCTTGGTGCTGCAATACTATATACAATCATATCAATCTTACCAAGATCTTGTTTGATTGTTTCAATTGTCTGTTCTTTGATTTCTTTTGAAAATGCATCGCCATTAATGGTTTTCGCATAAAGACCATCACTTGCGGCAATCTCATCAAAAGCTTTTGTGTTGTAGTAACCAGCAGTGGCGCATCTTCTTTCGGTAGGCTGTTTTTCAAACATAATACCTAATGTGTTTGCCTTTGCACCATAAGCTAAACTTATTCTGGAAGCAAGTCCGTAGCCGGTGGAACATCCAATTACAAGAACGTTTTTTGCACCTTCCATAGCAGGATGGTTTTTAACATATGTAATTTGTCTTTTTACGTTTTCGGCGCATCCCTTTGGGTGTGCTGTTGTACAAATAAAGCCTTTTACTTTTGGCTGTATAATCATAATGCATCTCCCTCACTGTAGTTTGATAATCAAAGTTTATTTTAGCATAATTTATAGGGATGTACAATAAGTGGAAAATCAAAACAACAAAAAATTATGTTTACTTTTGATGAAACTTCTTCTATATTAATAGTGGATGATAACATTGTATATAAGAGGTGCAAGAATGAATATAGGTTTATTTACCGAGACTTACTATCCGGAGATTAATGGTGTTGCTGCATCGGTATATGTGTTAAAGGAAGAACTAGAAAAACAGGGACATAACGTGTATGTGTTTACTACCACATCACCAGGGGCACCAAAGGATGAAAAGAATGTATATCGGGTACACAGTTTACCATGTATTTTAATTAGTGACAGGCGAGTTGGCCTGCTGTATCAAAGAAAAACTGCGTCCATAATTAAGAAATTAAACTTAGATATTATACATACCAATACGGAATTTTCCCTTGGCATATTCGGAAGGATTATGGCAAAAGAGCTGAAGATTCCGATTATTCATACTTATCACACGATTTATGAAGATTATACACATTATATAACAAAAGGTGTGTTATTGGATAACAAAGCAAAGAAAGCAGTTCGGGCATTTTCCAAGGTTTGTTGTAATACGGTGGATGAAGTCATTGTTCCAACAGAGAAGGTCAAGGAACTGTTGCGAGCTTATCATGTCAAACGACATATAGAAGTCATTCCATCGGGAATCGATTTGGATAAGTTTGATGAAGGCAGATACCAGGCGAAAGAACTGGATGAGATACGA
>ERZ808278.647-NODE-647-length-20276-cov-4.056723_pt1 | contig 20276 bp, 13 predicted proteins | sample MGYA00521239_ERZ808278 | MGnify/ENA primary metagenome ERZ808278 (study PRJEB31516, sample SAMN03275600) | gut metagenome | biome: mammalia-associated habitat; material: feces | host: Papio cynocephalus | place: Kenya | collected 2012-07-17 ... | reverse complement strand
GGACGCAGGGGTGTTCTTGGCAATTGCGGAGGAAGGAAAGCAGATTTTTGTACTTGGTCATCCAGAGTATGATAGGGTTACGCTGGATACGGAGTATAAGAGAGATTTGGATAAAGGGATCGATATTGCGTTGCCGGAGAATTATTATGAAGGAGACGATTGTAATGAGAGACCGCTGCTTAGGTGGAGGGCGCATAGTAATGCGCTGTATACGAATTGGGTGAATTATTATGTGTATCAGAATACGCCTTATGAGTGGTAAGCTAGAGATACATTTAGTATTTCCTTTTTTCATTTCTGTAAAACAGAACCACAGATTTCACCGCTTCTGTATTCTTCTTGATTAGAACAGAAATTCGAGATATTATAACAAAGGATAATGGATATAAAAATCTTAGTAGTCTGAGAGTTATTCAAATAGTACAGATTATACGATTTGCAAAGAACATGATGTTCAATAATATTTTTTCAGGAGAGTTACAGAACATTTTAAATATTTGCGCCAGCATTGCCTTATATTATGTCATCATTCCAGCAATTATTAAGTACGTTTCACTTTTACCTGATATTTTTAATTTGAAATGGAACAAGATGACAAACTATATTTTTTGTATCAATTTTGATAGATTTTTCTATAACTTCATTTTACATAGTTTTAAAAAATAGAAAAACACAAACAAAAAATCAGGAGGAAATATTATGAGTAAAAGTATTTTAGTAATAGGAGCAGAACAAGTAAAAAAAGCACTTGAGAAAAAAGAGAAGGAAATAATGGATATAGTTGCAAAGACATATATCTCACATAATGAAAGTTTGACATCATTACCGCATTCAATATTTTTAAGATTTCCTAATGACAATACAAATAGGATTATCGGATTACCTGCGTATATTGGCGGTGATTGTAATAAAGCAGGAATGAAATGGATTTCCTCTTTTCCGCATAATATTGAGAATGGTATTGAAAGAGCATCAGCAGTAATAATTCTTAATAATATGCAAAATGGAATGTGCGAATCAGTCATAGAAGGTTCTATTATTAGTGCGACAAGAACAGCTGCAAGTGCTGCATTAGCTGCATTGACTATTCATGGCAATAAAGAGGAAACAACTGTTGGAATTGTTGGATGCGGCAGAATAAATAAAGAGATTATTCACTTTTTAAAAGTTGCATTTCCAAACTTAAAGAAAGCAGTTCTATTTGACAAATCAGAGGAAAGAGCGAAGAGTTTTTCTGAATTAATATCATCAGATCATATTACTTCCGAAATTGTGGAAACAATTGAGGCAGTGTTTGAAAAAACGAAATTAGTTTCATTTGCAACAACTGCATCAACTCCATATATTGATGAACTTAAAAATTGTGATGAAGAAACAACAATCTTGAATATATCGTTAAGAGATTTTGGACCTACGGTTATTGAAAAATGTGACAATATCGTTGATGATATTGATCATGTTTTACGTGAAAAAACATCGGTTCATTTAACAGAACAAAAGTTGCAGAATAGGGATTTCATTCGATGCAATTTAGCAGATATCTTATCAGGCAAACAACCTTCTAGAGTTAAAAATAAAATGGCAGTATTCAGTCCATTTGGTTTGGGAGTTTTGGATTTAGCGCTCGCAAATTATGTGAAAGAGTTTGCTGACAATAATAACATTGGAGAAGTTATTAATAATTTTTTGCCATAAATAATTATTCAAAGGTGTTTATTTAAATGGATATCAAACATCTTGCTCCTTTCAAATGCTCAAGTATAGCATGTATTCTAAAAATGAGTATGGAACGGAATTCTTCTAATTTCTGGGGCCATTGGTATTTCCAGTTTTCAAGGCGTTTGTAAAGAAGTACAAATCCATCGCCTTCCCGTACTTTTCTTAGTTGACAGTAATAAATCTGCGGACGTAGTCCTTGCTCTCTATACCAATCGGAAACAATAAGCCCGCTTTGACGGTATTCTTTGATCATCTGCGTCCACTGGGTGATTTGATACTGTTTTTTGTTGATTATAATATAAACGGAAAGTGGGTGGTAGACACCTTCTCATTGGACGCTTACTATAAGTCTTGTTTTGGTAACCATTATATATATGCTTTCTATTATTTCCAACTTGGAGAGTATTAGTTTTATTAGTTTGAATAAAATTTAACAGAATGGTACGGAATCCGAAAAATGAAATGGTTTACGAATCAATTATATGTTAAAATAGTGATAAATGAAAGGTTGATAAAAGGAGACCAGCGATGAAAAGTCAAGTTTGAAAGGGCAAGAAGTTTTGATGGTGAAGAAAATCGTGTAATATCGCCGATTCCTCCTTTTTAACCTGGCTATTTCAGTAACTCAATCTGTTCAATGGACTGGATTATCTGTATAGGGTTAATGACTTGATTGAAGTAAGTACTCCTGAGCAAAGAGCTTAGGCACATCCAGCTAATAAATGGTTCAGATAAAAATGTGGCAATATACTCCTTCAAGTAGTGGGGCTACAGAAAAAAATCAAAAGTCCACAACATATGAATGTATTATAATCACAAATAAAAAAGAAAGGAAATATGATATGTAGCTTATATAAATATCATACAAGAAAGACATGGGAAGAAAATGGATTGATGAGAAAGTTTTACAAAAATATTTTGTTGATAATTTCGATGACTATTCAATTGTATTAAACGGTGTTACACGTAAAATAATTTCATGTAGGTTTAATGAACCATTTGATAGATTTCCAGATTTATATGTTGTTTTGGATGATGGATTTGAATATCCAGTAGAGGTAGAGTGGCTTTCTTCACATTATGATCATGATCAAAGGAATAAAGAAAAAACCAAAACTCAACCGTATACACATAAGATGTTTGAGGAAAATGGTGGTTTTCTAGTAGTTCTAGAAAAAGATAGTGAAATATACAGTTTCCAACAGATTATCATCGATAAAAGGAAGTTTGAAAAATGGTTTAAAAAGGAAGCATTATCTCTTATTCATGAAAGTATTCAACAATTTGAACAAGAAAGACTTAAAAAAAGAACTCATACAAAGATTTGGTTTATTTATGTATCTGAAAAGGTAGAGAAAAATTGGACTCATTCGAGACCATTGGGGATATGGGGATTTACAGAAGGAAGATTGAAGTCAAATAGTGATATTAAAGACATAAAGGCAGATGATATAGTAATCTTTTTTGGGCCAGTAGAAGTAGGAAGTAAAAAATTAAAGGGATGGCCAAGAGTAAGTGATGAGAAATTAAGAGAAGTCGCTAAAGCGAAAGACTATGTAATACATAATATAGAAGTCTTTGGAGTAACAAAAAGCTACTATTATGAAAAAAATAATGTTAAGTATGTACCAATCTGGTCAGACGAAGATAAAATAAATCAAAAATATCCAAATAGATTTGAGTTTAATACCAAAAATATAGCCAAAGTAAATAGTTTAACTTTTAACGAAATAAACTTTTACACATTAACTAAACTAAAGGAAGCCATTATGAGGTCTCCAATAGAAATTGACTATTCAAATTTTGTTGAATTATTGAGATATTTTAAGTAGTGTTTAGAAGAAAAAAGAACTTATAAATAATCTAATTAGTCAACGAAGATCTTCAGTAGTAAATATAAAATATTGCAAGAATTCAAATATGATAAGAAAGTAATTGAAGTTTATCGAGAACTAATGGGAGATGTTAATGTAATCTACAAAGATTTTTTTGAGTTAGCTCCTTGCGAGATTCCAAAATCTGATGTGCCTGCAGCATCATTGCCGATACAGCCTTTTTCTATTGCTACGAAACGATTACAAGGAAGTTACGAGTTGAATAAGTTATATTGGGACATATTTTATCAGTTAGTGAGATGCAAAATGCCAAAATGTTTCTTAATTGAGACTACGAAAGCTGCAATAAAGAACCTGAAGTTAGAAGATTACATGGTTTTATATAATTTTTTTAAGTTTCATAAGTCGACAAACGCAAACCAAAACCTTCACCTCACGCTAACCGCCAGCATACAGCTTACATTTCAACTCCCAACCCAACACCCAATTTCTCCCTCCCACCCTTTCCAAAAACTCAACAACTTTTAACACTCAACATGGCAATAATTGAATGATATCAACCAAAAAAAAATGTTACAATTATACTGTAACAAATAAATACCAGCCTCACATACGAAAGCATTCTGTTTTCATAAGTGAGCCTACGTCAGTGTTTTAAGAAAGAGAAAGGAAAGGTGTAGCATGAAAAAGAAAAAATACATACAACATGGTGGCAAACGTTTTCTTGCTATGGCAATGAGCGTTGCAATGGCTGGCAGCTTAGTCAATACAGTAATGTTTGATACGAACAAAATGAAAGCAGCAGCAGATGGAATCGAAGAAGGTTTTGAATCAGATACTCTTAAGGGAACATTTATGGGGGATGCTAACTATGAGTTTTCTGACGACGCACATTCAGGAGATCAGGCATTACTAGTTACCAATCGTGATGCAGACTGGAACTGTTATTCATATAACGTTTCCAAATACTCTGGAAAAATGATTAAGCTCAATGCATTTATGAAGGTTGCATCCGACGATCTTCTAGCAGTTGCTTGTGTAAAAGGTAAAAATGACGAAGACGGAGAGTACTACAAATGGGCTACTTGCACAGCAACAAAAGATGGGGAATGGGTTGAGTTAAATTCTGAGTATAAAGTACCAGAAGGTGCTGACTGCATTTACTTTATGTTATGGGATAGTGAAAATAGTCAGGGGACAACAGACGATTATCTTCTAGACGACGTAAGCATCCAAGAAACATATGGTTTGACAGAAAATTTTGATTCCTATGAATCAGTGGATGACATCAAAGGATACGCATTTGGTAGTCCAAGTTTTTCCTTAGTAGAAGGACAAGATGGCGGAAAGGCTCTTCAGGTAAGCGACCGTGAACAGAATTACTATGCATACGCATTAAATATTGGTGCATTTGCAGGAAATAAGATTAAATTATCTGCTGATTTATCCGCTTATGATTCCGAAGATGATGTAGAACACTCCTTTAGTGCAACGATTAAAACAACAAAAACAGGAGAAGATGACTCTTACAACATGGTTGCTTCCGGAACTTCTGTTGGAAAAGATGTTGTAACTATTGAAGGAGAATACGAAATTCCAGCAGGATGCGACAAATATGACATCTATTTTGAAACAGAGAAAGGCGTAAGCTATCTGCTTGATAACATAAACATTAGTGTTGAAGGTGAGTATACGAAAGAAGAACAAACCTATGCAGATATTTCTCAGTATGAAGTGCTGAAAGATTTATATGCAGATGATTTCAAAATGGGTGTTGCATCTGAGGCATTAAGCCATTGGGGCGGTTCGAATCCTTTAAGTGAAATTGGTAATCCATATAAGGAAGCATTAATTAAGAAGGAATTCAACAGTCTTACATTTGGTAATGAGTTAAAACCAGATTACAACATGGGTTATAAGAGCTCCGAAGCAACAGAAACTTATCTTCCATTTGTAATTGATACTTCTGCCAAGGAAATGCTTGATTGGGCGAAAGAACATGGTATTCCGGTTAGAGGTCATACCCTTGTATGGCATTCTCAGTGTCCAGATGCTGTATTCTGCAAAGGATACAACCCAGTATATACAGATGGAAACAAATCCAATTTATCAAAAGATTGTTTAGTAGACCGAGACACAATGTTAGCACGTTTGGATAGTTACATTGACAATGTAATGAAATATGTGTACGAAAATGGATATGGCGATGTGATTTACTGCTGGGATGTTGTAAATGAAGCAGTTGAACCAGGTACCAATGAATATGATTTAAGAGATAGTTATTGGTATCGTACCATTGGACCAGATTTCATGTACTATGCATTTAAGTATGCGAGAGAATACTCTCAGAAATATGCAGAAGAGTATGCCGATGTTTATGGTGTTTCCGCAACGGATGTGGAAGCTGTGAAATCAATTATGCCAAAACTCTTCTACAACGATTACAATGAGTTCCAAGAGTCCAAGAAAAATGCAATTATTAAGATTTTAACAGACAAAGTAAATGGACACAGCATTAAAGAAGATGGCTACATTGACGGAATTGGTATGCAGTCTCACCTATCTGATACGACAAATATTGATAGTTTCATCAAGGCATTACGTGATTATGATGAAGCATTCGGCGAAGTACACATTACAGAGTTAGATGTTGCACAGACTTCTACAGGTGTCAATGCAGGTTACTATCAGGCAGCATTTTATAAGAATTTCTTTGAAGAACTTGTAAAAGCAAGAGAAGATGGCGTTAATTTAAGCTGTGTTACGATCTGGGGATTAACAGACGATAACTCATGGAAGAAAGAGTCTTCTCCATTATTATTTAATAGTGACCTTTCTAAAAAATTAGCATTTGACGGTATTGTATATGCAAAGACTGGAGACGAACTTCCTGAGCCTGCATATGTAGCTCCTGATTTTTCTGATGCAATGTATGATTTTGATGCAGAAGACCAGGCAGCAGAGTCAGAAGGATTTTCACCTAGAGGAGATAGCAAGCTAGTTGTTCAAAATGAGGAAACAGTAAGCGGCAATGGTGCCTTATTAGTAACAGACAGAGGAGCTGCCTGGCATGGAGCAAGCTTTGATGTATCTCGTTTTGCTGGTCAGACAATCGATATCAGTGCATGGGTTAAGAGTGATTCACCTAAGGTAAAATTATCAGCAGACATCGACAATGAATGGCCAAATATTACTTCTGTAGATACTTCAAGTGGAGAATGGGTTCAGATTAAAGGTAGATACAAAGTGCCAGCAGAATTAACAGCACTTAAACTGTATTTTGAAACTCCAGATACGGAAGATATCTATGTGGATCATTTACAGGTGAAACTAGTTGGTTTAGATGAAGGTTTCGAAGGAAAAACAAACATCTGCAGCCCAAGAGGTGTTGGCCATATGCCTCGCCTTGCTGTAACAGATACAGAAAAAATGAGCGGAGAGAACTCGTTACTTGTTACAAGAGAAGAACAGGATGCCAATATCCAATTTGATTTAAGTAAATACATCGGCAATACAGTAACAGTGAAAGCGCATGTTAAGACAACCGACAGCAAGATTCGCTTAGGAATGGATGGAGATAATCCAGTAGTATTAAAAGAAGTGGAAGCAAAAGACGGTAAGTTCACAGAAATCGAAACAACTTATACCATATCCAATCAATTGACAGCGGCTAATATGTTCCTTGAGACAGATGGCAATGCAGATTTCTATGTAGATGACATCGAAGTAAGAATCGCAGATTACGTAGATGATGTAGAAGCAGAAGATGTTAAATTTGGCCCTCGCTGGGGTGGCGCAGGTACGTTAGAGAGAGTAGAAGAAGCAGATGGCAATCATGCAGTAAGACTTACAGACAAAGATGAAACTTACTACGGTGTATGTTTTGATGTTTCTGCTTACCTTGGTATGCAAGTTGAAATCACCTGCGACGTTAAGACAGATGATTCTGTAATCGGCATCACTGGTGATATTAGCGACGTATGGCCTAACTACTTAAGAACTGCTTCCGATCCTGGCAAATATAAAACAGTTAGTACAATCGTAACGCTTCCGAAAGATTTGACAGCACTTAATTTATACATTGAATCCGATGGAACATCTGACATCTATGTAGATAACTTAAGAATTAAGAGAGTTCCTGTTGGAACAGAATATAAAGTTGAATTCTATACAGATGATTCTGCTAAAGCATCTGCGAAACAGGTTGTTACAGAAGGATGCCTAGTAAGCGCACCAGACGCAAAACGTGATGGCTATCAATTTACTGGATGGTATAAAGATGCGGGCTGTACAGAAAAATGGGATTTTGCAAGGGACAAAGTGGAAGAAAATACAAAGCTTTATGCAGGTTGGGAGAAGGAAATCGTACCAAGTGTAGAACCAACTTCAAGCACAGAGCCAAGTGTAGAACCAGGCCCTAGCGTGGAGCCAAGTCCAAGTGTGGAACCAAGTGTTGCACCATCTGTAGAACCTTCAACAGAAGTTGCAGCAGTAGTTCCAAATGTTTCAGTTAATACAACAGCTGGAAGTAATGTATCTCAGTCCTGCACAATTAAGAAAGGTTCAGAAGATTTTGATTTGAAAGATCTTATGATTCGTTTCTATTATGAGGACAGCAACAAGCAAGATATGAACCTATGGGTTGATCATGCAGCGATTAATCTAAATGAAGCACCTTGGTATGTAGTTTATACTTCAGCTGTAAATGCTAAGGTAACGGATAAGTATGTGGAGATCAGTTTCAGCGAATCTCAGATGATTGGTTCTGGTGTATTATCTATTCAGACACGTATGAATCATGCAGACTGGTCGGCTTGTACAGGATTTAAGAGTGGTAAGACAGAAGTGTATTATGGTGGAAAGTTAGTTAGTATGGTAGAATAGGATTTTGATAATTGAATAAGGGAGTGCCGGGTTAGTGAAGGGAGAATGCTAACTTGGCACTTTTTTTGATCCGCTTAACCTTTTGTAATCAATTATGTTGTATCCAGCGAACGCATCGGTATTTATCAGCTTCTTTTCTGTTACATGGAATTCCATCTTCTTTCATTTTGAAACATGTTCAAAAATGGTTGACAACAACAAGATATAATGTATTATAATAGGGGAAAGATGTTTTTATAAGCAGGGAAAGGATTTAATTTACATATGAGATATACACTTGTTAAACAACATGACCAAACGGACTGTGCAGCAGCTTGTGTAGCCATGATTTGTTTACATTATAAGAAAGAAACACGTATTTCAGAACTGCGTGATTATATGGGAACCGATAGTAAGGGGACGAATCTAATTGGGGTATCAAAGTGTTTAGATAAATTAGGATTTATATCACAAGCAGTAAAGGTGGATCGAGAAGGTTTTTTAAGTCATTATACATTGCCTGCTATTGCAAATGTAATTACAAAAACAGGCCAATCTCATTTTGTTGTCATATTTAAAATTACAAAGAAATATATCGTAGTTGGCGATCCAGCCAATGATTTAATGAAAGTAAAAGTGGATGAATTTCTTAAAACCTTTACGGGTAGGCTTTTGATATTAAAACCTGGTAGTGAATTCAGAAGTGAAAAAAATAAAAAAACTAAAATGTTCGATCGATATGTTCAGCTTTTGTTACCTCATAAGAAATTGTTTTTCTATGCGTTGTTGTCGTCTTTGTTAGTTACAATATTAGGAATCGTTAGTTCGTTATTTAACAGTATCATTTTCGATGAAATCCTTCCGTATAAGCAAATTGGAATGTTAGGAACTACACTTGCTGTTTTCTTGGTTGTATCAATTACATCAATACTGGTTAGCTTTGTCAGGCAGACAATACTTATCTTTTTATCAATTAAGATTGATATACCTTTAATGATGGGGTATTTTGAGCATATATACAAATTGCCTATGAAATTCTTCGCTATGAGAAAGACAGGGGATATCATAACAAGATTTTCAGATGCGTTCACCATTAAAAATATATTTACCAATATAGCATTGTCTTTGATAATGGATGTGTTAATGGTATTCATTACAGGTGCAATTCTGTTAACGATGAATCCGCTGTTGTTTTACTTTATTGTTCTGATGACGCTGGTCAATATCGCATTAGTGTTTATCTTTAAGCAGCCATATAAGCGAATTAATGAAGAGCAGATGAGACAGTCTTCCATCCTTAATTCAGAAATTATCGAAGGATTACGTGGAATAGAAACAATTAAGGTTAATGCTTATGAAGAGAATGAACTGGAAACAATAGAAAGAGAATACATAAAATCAGTCCGAATCAGTTATAAAGAAAATATGTTATCAAATATTCAAGGAGTTGTATCAAGTGTAATATCAAAACTTGGAAGCTTAGGAATATTGTATCTAGGAATGTCGCAAGTAATCAAAGGCTCATTAACCCTGGGAAGTTATATGGCGTTTATGACGTTATCCAATTATTTTATGAGCCCAATCAGCAGTTTGGTTAGTTTACAGTTATCCATTCAAGAAGCAAATATTTCGATGAAACGACTAGCTGAAATTATGGATTATGAAAGAGAACAAGAAGTAATGTCGGACGAGAATATAGGAAGTGGGGAAGTTAATAGGAGTGATACTTCTCACATTTACAAAGAGATAAGTCAATTAGATGGAGATATTAGTATAAGAAATGTTACTTTTCGATATGGAAATAGAAAACCAGTACTGGATGATGTTAGTTTTGATATTAAAAAAGGCCAAAAGATTGGTTTAGTTGGTGCTAGTGGAAGTGGCAAATCAACAATTGTTAAATTGCTGCTTAAGTACTATGAACCAGAGAACGGACAAATCTTATTCGATGGTGTGGATAGTAAGGAATATCTAAATAAATCCTTAAGAAAGGTAATTTCCTATGTGCCACAGAACATTGAATTATTTTCTAAGAGCATATTGGATAATATACGAATAGGCAACCCGGATGCAACGTTTGAAGAAGTAAAAGAAGCGGCAAAAAAGGCAAATGCACATGAATTTATTAGTCATCTTCCGATGCAATATGATACTTATTTAGAGGAAGCGGGGAATGGATTAAGTGGTGGAGAAAAACAGAGAATTGCGTTGGCAAGAGCTTTTTTGAAAAAGAACGAGTTCTACATATTAGATGAGAGTACAAGTAATTTAGATTTTGCAACAGAAAATGCTATTTTCGATATCATATATCATCATTTTAAAAGTAAAACCATGTTAATCATTGCTCATAGATTAGCGACGGTAAAGCATTGTGATAAAATCATTGTGATGGACCAAGGAAAAATTATAGAGGAAGGTTCTCACGAGGAATTACTTACACAGAAGGGACAATATTATAAACTTTGGGAGATGCAGCAAGGCAATTTTGTAAAGGAACCAGAAAAGTTAAATACGCATTCTACAGATGATGTAAATCTAGGTAATGATGTTATGACCTATACATAAAAGCACCGTGATGCAGCCATTACCGGACAGAGAAAAAGGAGCGATGAGGGTTATGAATAAAATAGATGTGAGCTTACATAAAACATTGAAGTTACAAAATGTATTAATAAGAAAGATAGAACCTTTCGAAGTGCAAGACATACAACCTCAATTGGAGTTAGAAAAGATGAATTCCTTTATAAGGGCAAATGGAGCAATTCAAATTGGTCCAGTCATTCAATATAATGAATGCAATATGAATGCTACAAATAAATTAGAAGTTAGTATAAGTTTTCTGCTTCAGTGTAATCAAGGAATATCAAAAATACAGGAACCTTATGAAATGAAAACTTCTATTGTAGTTCCTAACTGTATGTATTGTCATTATATAGGTCCAGAAGAAAAAATGAAACTTGCATACGATAAGATGCAGATTGTTTCTTTTGAAAATAATATAGCATTAAAAAATGAAAGTTACACGATAATTCTCGAGAGAGATATAGAGGGAGATACAATTGTAGCGGATATCTTTATGGAGTGTGAAGAATGATGAGTAAATCTGTAAAGACGATGGATGAATTAACGGATAGTCGTTTGCTATATGATAAAGCCCCACCGGCATTTGGATATATTTTGATTGGAATCGTTTCCATACTCTTAATTGCTGCAATTTATGCCAGTTTTAAAGTGCCCAAATATTATACAATACAGGCACAGGGGATGGTTACGAATCCTAATTCTAATTATGTTATGTGTGCTTACTCCGGTGAAATCAATGAGAGTACCATGTTTGAAGGTAAATTCGTTGAAAAAGGTGATGTATTATTTCAAATAAAGAATCTTGAGTATATGGCACAACAGGAACAACTAAAGGTGAGCAAAGCAGCTTATGAGAAAAAAGTAAAGCAATATGAGCAATTAATCAAATCTATGAAAGAGAATCATAACTATTTTGATGAAACAAAGTATCAGGATCGACATTATTTTGTTTTATATGAAAAATATAGGTCTGAAATAGAACAATATCATTTTGATGCTTCACTGTATAAGTCTATAGGATATAATAAAAAGCAGATTAAGAAAGAAAAAGAAAAAATGGAGGCTAAAAAAAAGGAAGTGTATTATTCTGCTATTGATGAGGCTGAAAGAGCAATTGAAGAAGCAAAACTTCAATTGGAGCTGGTTAATTCACAGCTGGCAAATGTTTATGATGAGAAAAATATGTATGAGGTGAAGGCTACAGCTACAGGAGTCTTACATTTAATTGGTGATTATAAAGACGGCATGGTAGTACAGACTTCCACAACAATAGCAACAATTGCACCTACGAATACGGATAAAATGATACAAGCTTATGTAAGTTCGGCGGATATGGCTAGAATACATACAGGAGATGCCGTACAGATTGAAATAGATGGTCTGGCTCAAAATATCTATGGAACAGTATCAGGAAATGTAATCCAAATTGATAGTAACGCTACCATCAAAGAATCATCTCAAACTACAACAAGTCAGGTATTTAAGGTACTCATTTCATTAGATTCTGATTACTTAGTGAATAAAATGGGAGAGAAGGTTCAAATAGCCAATGGGATGAGTGGTACAGCAAGAATACAATATGATGAATTAACATATTGGGATTACATATTGACCAAAGTAGGGATTCGAACAAGATGAGAGAAAAGGTTATTCATTTTGTAAAGTTAGACAACTAATTAGATGTATTAAGCTAAGCTTTTACATAAATATACTTGATCGCGAACAAGTAAAAAAAAACAAAGGAGGCAAAATTAATGAGTAATAAAAATTTATTAGAAATGCCAAGTAGTTATGCTGTTATGGATACAGAAGAAATGATGTATCTGGATGGAGGACTTAATATTGGCATGAACAGGGGCTATCTGGATAAGAATATTTGCTTAGATCAAGCAAGAGGTGTTATTAGAACTTATAACTGGAAGAATGTAACTGCTGAGCAATTACAAAGAGAAATTTATGGTCATGCAGTTGTTTACTACAAATGGTCTGTTTTGCAGAATATTCCGTATCTTGACGAAAAAGTATATTCTCATGTTGCAGATGGAGTAGATCTTGATGATCAAGTAGATCGATATCAATGGGTTTGGGATAATGTAACTTGGAGAATGTAGAGTTAACTTAATTCCTATATGGGTTATATTTGAAGAAGTGTTTGAATAATCTTCTTCAAATAGTGATGTTGTGGGCCTTCTATGTTAAGGATGATTAACATAGGAGGCCTGTTTTTAACGTATAGGAAAGTCCTCTGCGAGTCCTTCACTATAAGGATTAGGGTGTCAAAACCCACTTTTAAATTTGACTATTTTTATTTTCGTACCTAGAAAATTTTATGCTGAAATGGCGATATTTTTATCTTTTTAAACGAGCACTTAATAATATCCTAAATAACAACTCTCAAAAAGCAAAAATTACCTTGCCAATCACCTCCAAAATTGGTAAAATATACAAAACAAGAAAAAGGAGAAGATATTATATGCCAAATCAATTATCAACCAACAACAGCAAAACATCCAGTTTCGCTGTCAATGCAGATGTCACGTTTTTAAACCACGATTTTACAGGCGTGTTTGAATCTAGTACAACAACAACGAAAGCAGGCGAAGAGGAAACAGACGTTTCTCGAACAAGAGTTGTGGTAATGCCTACAGATGTAACAGCAGACGAAGGTATGGCATTGACAGAAATGATTAGTGAAGTAAACAATATGTTAAGCTCATTTGGGCTTACGGATGGTGGCTTAAGTGCAGACGACATTGCGGCACAGATGAAGCAGTTTGGACTAGAGTCATTGGCAGATATTGCGATTAACTTAAGACAGGCTTTTTTATACATGGATAATGAGAGTACTTCAGTAAATAAGGTGGAGAAGCCTGAACTTAAAAAAAGCAGTATGGAATATGCAGTTAACATTACAATTGATAATGTATTACAGATTCCAGAAGCAATGCAAATTTTTAATATTAAATCCATTGGGCTTGCAGCATGGAACACGAACCGTAAAAAGGTTCTGGAACGAATGAGTATTGCAAGTATTGATGAATTATTAGCAGAATAAGGTACATATGGGGATGGTGATTTTGTGGAACAGAACAAAGACAATGCATTAAAATCGGTAGTTGCACTCTATAGCGAGTTTTACATAAAAGAAGAACCATTTGTAATCTGTTTTGGGTATGAGAGTGTAGAACAACAATCGGTTTTCGTTGCAAAAGCAATCTGGAAGAATCAAAATCACCATTCATTTTCCATTTCAGATATTACAGAATTTTTCTCTATTGAGCTGCCAAGTTATCTGGATCTTACATTTACAATTGATGAAGTGTCCTTGTCGTATCTTACAAGTAATCAGGATATTACATGTGTTATTAAAGCCAATGGATATTCTCAATTAAAGATAGGATCCAACTTGATTAAGGAGGCAGTTCGACAATTTTTTCTTGCATATACATCTACCTATATATATAAATTTTCTTCGTTGCCAATCATTAAGGATATGCTAACCAGTGATGATGGAATTGGCTTGACACAGTTTTCGCTTGGCTATATTCCAAACCAGGGCATTTCGCTTCAAGCGGAACTGACACTGGTACTTGGTCGTAATATGAGTACATTTTCTATGTCCTTTAAAGAAAAACAGAAAAAAATGTTACAACAGAGTTATCTATTGCAGGGACAAGAAGCCTCTAATTCGATTCATTGGATTGATATCAACAAATCCATTCGTACATTAGTTTTTAAGAGGATTGGAATTGAACTATTAGAATCGCAGGTAAAACTCTATTTAACTGCCGGATTTACAATCTCCATTCTTTCTATTGATTTTTATGAATTGTTTCTAACGATACCACTCTTACAGAGCGGTTCGATGGATTTTGGGCTTAGTGGGTTAAGTGTTACCCTTAAGAAGCCACCCATTATATTATCTGGTGGCTTATATAAGAAACCTAATGAGGTATTGTACAATGGTGAGATTATCATTAAGATTTCTAAGTTTTCTCTTACAGCACTTGGCTCGTATGGAAAAATGGATAACGGGGACAGTACATTTTTTCTTTATCTGCTTATTGATTATCCGATTGGTGGGACAAGCTATTTCTTTGTAAATGGACTGGCATTAGGATTTGGAGTAAACCGGAGACTTAGGATGCCAGCCCTAAAAGAAGTGAGAGCATTTCCGCTTGTATCGGCAGTTCTTGGGGAGAATCCAAACCTTACCACAAAGACATCGCCAGCACAGGCACTGGACCAGTTAAGTGACTGGATTTATCCATCGGCAGGAGATTATTTTGTGTCGGCAGGAATGAAAGTACTGTCGTTTGGAATTTTAGAAACATTTGTCTTACTATCTGTTGAATTTGGCAATCATTTGCGGATTAGTCTTTTAGGAACTTCTACTGCAAGTATTCCACCAAAATTAAATGGAAATGTTATGCCGATTGCATATGCCTGCCTTGCATTGGAAGCAATATTTGATCCAGAAGAAGGTGAGATTCTCATCTTGGGATGTTTAACCGAGGAATCCTTCTTACTGGATCGGAGATGTCATCTTACAGGTGGGTTTGGTTTCTGTGTCTGGTATAAAGGTCAATATGCGGGGGATTTTCTGGTGACGATTGGAGGATGTCATCATCCAAAGTTTCGTAATGTACATTATCCAGAGTTGGATGCAGTAGGAATCAATTGGCAGCTTGACTCACATTTAAAACTCAAGGGAACGGGATATTTTGCCCTGACGCCTTCTTGCATTATGGCAGGGGCGGATGTTGAAATTTCTTATATTGCCGGAGATTTGAAGGCATGGTTGACTGGCACGCTAAGTATTTTTATGCAGTGGAAACCATTTCGATATGACTTTGAAGTTGGGGTATCCTTAGGAGCCTCCTATACTATGAAGGTTTTTGGCACTTCCAAGACATTTCGCTTGGAAATAGGTGCCGATTTACATGTGTGGGGACCAAACTTTTCATGTTCTGTTCATATTTCCTGGTTTATTATTTCATTTACCATTTCCTATATCGATGGGAAAAAAGTGAATAACTCCATTGAATGGAAGGAGTTTTCCGATTCCTTTCTTGCTGCACAGGATCAGAGTCAACAAGTGATGGGGTTACGAAGTGCAAATGATAGCAAAGCTCCTTCCTGTCTGGTACAGATAATAGATGGTTCATTAAGAACCTATACAAAGGATACAAAAGAATCTGTAACGGTAGCTTGTTTAGAACGATTAAACATTGAAGTCAAAGGGGCTATGCCATGTACGTCTGTATTTTATGGCAAGGATCAGTTAGCCGCTTTTCAAGGTGAACTAGGTATTGTTCCAATGAACATCCGAAACTACAAATCGAGTCTGGTGGTTCGTGTTTTCAATGAAAAAGGGGAAGAGATTCAGGCTAAAGAGACAATTACTTGTGAAATCATTACGAATTATGTGCCATCGGCTTTATATAAGTCAGGAACACCAGAGATGAACGATGATCCAATTCAGGATGTCATAGTGGGGTTACGTCTAGGATTTTGTGAGAAGGTTGGGAAAGAAGTTCTGCCAGAGAAGGGAAGTTATTCTCTTCAGACGTTATTGGAACGAGAACGGATTATTCTGCCAGATTTTTCATGGTGTAAGGAACCTGTCAAAGCTTCACCAGATTACTCCAAGGAAGATCCGATGAAAATGATTCAAGCAACATGGAAAGAGAATGGCAGGCGTAAGAAGTGCATAGATGCATTGTCTGGTTTATTTGACATAAAAAAAGAATCCAGCATTCGGGATATCGGAGAGGACCCAAGCGATTACTTTTTGGGCAATCCAATCTTACGAGCTGTGGGTGCAAAAAAACAATAAAAGGAGTTTCACAATGGAAAAGAACGTGGTATTTTCAACAAGTGCAGCCAACGGTTTGCCTAATGGAGCCTATCGTGTTACGGTACATCAGCAGCTAGATCCAAGTTGTGAAATTAAAGATTATATGGTTGAGGATGCGTCTCTCACATTTCAAGTTGCAGGTGAAACTGTGGTGATGAACGAAAATGAAGTCTATTCTGTTTACCCACCAAAGGACAGCGTGGGACAATTTAAGAATTGTATTCCTCACATTGTGCTGCATCGAAAAACATTTCCGTGGGAATATACGCTTTCATGCCAGACAGAAGAACCATTACCGTATGTAGCACTTCTTGTTATTAGTGAAGATGAGCCGGTGGTGGGAATGACCACAACATATGAACAGTCTAGACAGGTGGAACAGAATGTGTATGTGCCAAAGGTGGAATCGTCTTGTGTAAATGAGGATGCCACGTGTCGAGTGGCAGATTTTGAAAAGTCTTTTTTTATGGCAATATTGCCGACCTTAGAGGATTTACCATATATGGCACATACCAAAGGCGTAGATCTGGACGATAAAGTTACTGACCAAGAAGTAAAGGATGCCTGGTTTTCTTGTGTATTAGCCAATCGGTATCCCAAAGAGGCGACAGGTGAGGAAAATATCCGGCATACTGCTTATCTGGTATCGTTGGCAGGCTATGAGAAGTGGCTTATGTTATCACAGGAAGAACGAAAGAAGGAAAGCTCTTATGATTTCTTTCGTATGTATGTCTTATACCAGTGGAATTTTCAAGTGGAGCCACAACCATATAATTTCTATGAAATCGCAAACCATCTCCATGCATATGTGTATGCAGTAGAAGAACCAGCAGGAGACGAGGTGCAGGCCATTCTGAATCAAGGATATGTGCCGATGGATCATACATTTCGCGAGGGCTCAGAGACGGTATCCTGGTATCGCTCTCCATTTCTTCCTGGAAAGATGGAACAGGAAGAAATTGCACAAACCTATCATGTGGCAGATGAATTGTTACGGTATGATCCGGAAATGGGGATGTTTGATATCAGCTATAGTGCGGCTTGGCAGTTAGGAAGGATGTTGACCTTAAAAAATGCGGAAAGTGCAAAGCATATAATGAATTGGCGTGGGAAGATAAAATTGGACGAAGTAAAGAATCAAAACAGAATGATGTTAGCAGGGCAGTTTGGTAAGAGCAGTATGCAGCAGAACATAATGAATGCCAAACAGGTGCTTAGTGAAGCGGAATGGAAGTCATTTATAGAAAAAATGATTCATTCATGCAATGACTCCACAGAAGAATAAGAGGTGAAGGGTTTGAGTGGAAGCTGGGCAAAAAGAACAGACAATAAAACGTACTTTAATTCCTCACATCATAATAGTTTACGGGCTGCAAAAGCAGATGATAAGGTGGATGCGTTAACGGATTGGTTAGGCAGACTTTCTTTGCTCTATGAAGTACCATTTGCGTATTTAGCACCGTCAGAACTGCTGATTCCAAGAGAAAATATCCGTTTTTTTTATTACGATACTAATTGGGTTAGGGCATTACTGGATGGGGCGTTTAGTATTGGGAGAAATGCAGCCATTGATGATGCAGAGGATGACATTTTCATGGAACAAGTTATCATGACAGCGTTACAGAATAATGCCAATATAAGAAGAAGGCTGCAAGGAAAAGAAGAAAGAAAAACATCGGAATGGGAAGTAATGTCCAAGGAATGTACTGGATTTCTGCTGCGATCGGAACTTGTGAATAATTTTCGCGGATTGGAATTTGTCGCATATGGGGAATCAGGTGAGGTGCTGACTGCACTACGATTGGAAAAAATAGGAAAAGAAGTGTTACTGGGGATCTATGCTGGAGTTATTAAAAAGCTAGAGATAAAAGAACCCCCAGAAGGACTCCAGTTTGGTTTTCATCAGATGGATGGAAAGAGAATCAAGAACATGAGGAATCTAAGTGATGGAAGTATTATTTATGAAAATGGAAAGATGGTTCCAGTAGAGGTTGCTACAAGAGAATATCGTGTGATTGATTATAAAAAGACAGCGCAGAATATTGAGAACTGTAAGAGTGTATTTCCGGAGGGGGGGAAAAAAGTCAGTTCGGCGCATATTGCAGTCGAACTGATCCAAAATGCCAGTATGATCGAGATAAAAGAAGGGAGTAATTAATTTATGAATAATGAACTTTTGCACAAAAAGCTTGTAGAAAATGCCCTTGCACAAGGTGGAGAATTAGAACTGGATCTGAGAAATCCAGAACATTATGAATATATAATGGGCACATTGTACAAAGATAGAAAGTTGAAATCCGCTATGGCCAATGAAGAAAAACAGAGTGCATTATATGAGTTTATCCAGGCAGAACATAATAAGCCATATACGGAACCCAAAAGGGCATTTAAGAATGCTTCAGATGGAGAAGAATATACCAAAGGACCACAAGATACCGCATTTGTGCAGGTGCCAGTGATGGCAAACCAAAGGAATGCAGCCAGTAAGCTAAAGGGACAACAAAATGGTGCAGATACGGTAAGTCAAGTCATCGGTTCTTATACGCGACGTCAAGCAGCTGTTCTAGTAAATGCGACAATATACGATGTCAATACGGAAGAACAAATAGCAAGCTGCGCTGGGAATGAAAAAGATACGGATTATGTTATTGTGCCAATGAGTGGTAATGTGGGTGCTTTAGTTGGGAAAGAGGAGAACAAATACGAGACATCGGCAGTATTGATTTCGGTTAGTGAGGATAATAGCAATAACACAGTTATGAATGCAAGAATGTATGCCAATGACCAGTTTTCTGTTTTGGGTGAAAGTTCTTATATTAAGAATTTTGAGATGATTGATCCTGTTATAAAGGATACTTCGAAGGAGTATTCAGAAGTCCGTGTATCGTATAACCGAGATAGTAATATGGGGTACTATGATTATAGTTATGATAACAGTCCTGTTAATGATGCCATCAAACTCTTGTTAAAAGTTGGATTCAAAGTCGAAGTTGACACGCAGTTTTGTTCTCTTGTTGGCCTTGATGAAGACTTGGGATTCCGTTTGTATTTTCAGCATCCAGATGGTGGCATGATAAAATATTATTATATGGGGAAAGAATCCCTTAAAAAAGTTGAACTTATAAAAGATAAGGCAACAGGTAAAAACGGTGGCATGATTGTGTCATTAGATGATGACTGGAGAGCCAAACTTCCGTTTAAGGATTTGGAGGGAGCAGTTTCTGCCGAGTTAGATATATATGGGCAGTTTAACGTACTTGTGAGAATGGATAATTTCGGTACATTTCCAATTAGTATCTCATTTAAAAGCAATGGAACTGCCTTTGACGCAATGAACATTTCTGTTCCTAAAATCTATATGCAATGGGGATGCTTAGGAAAAGACAGTATGGTTGAAAGGCCAGATGGAACCCAAA
>ERZ808278.646-NODE-646-length-20286-cov-4.215511_pt1 | contig 20286 bp, 17 predicted proteins | sample MGYA00521239_ERZ808278 | MGnify/ENA primary metagenome ERZ808278 (study PRJEB31516, sample SAMN03275600) | gut metagenome | biome: mammalia-associated habitat; material: feces | host: Papio cynocephalus | place: Kenya | collected 2012-07-17 ... | reverse complement strand
CCCCTCGTCGCGGTCATTTACCAGCTATTTTTTTCTGAAAAAATGGGCGGGATACTTTGAGGAACTTTATTTGAAAATAATGGTATGAAATGATATACTGATAAAAAATAGTATTATAGGAGAATTATGATGAATTGTATCGGAATAAGAGTTTTACCCAAAGTTGTATATTTTACAGTGATTGAATATCAAGATAACAATGTCTCCATTTTGACTGTTGATAAATTAGTTGCACCAGCTTCTCTTGAGATGCCAGATAAATTAAGCTATATTCGAACCACAATGTTCTCGGTTATTAATGAATATAATGTCTCTAATGCTTGGATGAGAAGAATGGAAGATAACTCTCAAAATATAAATATTGATCGAGCCTATATTGAGGGAGTAATTCAAGAGTTGATATCAAATTGCACAATAGAAAAATACTTTTCGGGAAAGAAATCACAAATAGCAAGTTACTTAAATATGACCTCAAAGGATGTAGAGGACAATTTCAGTGGTAATAGTAATAAGTTTTCTATTGATGATTGGGAGCAGTATAAAAAAGAAGAACGTGAAAGCATTTTATGCGCATTAACAGCAACACAAATATAGGAGGAATGTATGTTAAGTGCAATTGTAAATATAGATTTTGAGCAAATGAAGCCATTGAACAATGAAGGACTAAATTCACAAGTTTATACTTTTTATGATAAGCAACTTGGTGGAGAGTTTATAGCAAAGAAAGTGGCTAAATCCATGATTTATGCAGATTATAAAAGTAATGATCCTGACAACTTATTTGCTGAATCGAATATATTGTATAGAGTAAAGCATCCAAATATTATGGAGATACAATATGCTGGTTATGACGATGAAAACATCTACATGATTATGCCAAAATATGAAAAAGGATCGATACAATCCATATTGAATAAAAGATTTTTAACTGTAAGGGAAATTCTAAAATACTCTTTAGAATTTTTAAGTGGCTTACACTATATTCATACATACGGTCTTATTCATTTTGATATAAAGCCAACGAATATTCTGATTAATAATAATGGTAAGGCAGTATTAACGGATTTTGGATTAGCCAAGTATGCTGAGGATTATGGTATGGCTACACCAAATAAATTGTATGGAAGTATTACACCACCAGAAGCATGTAAAGGTGAAAAATTATCAAATAAGGCAGATATTTATCAAGCAGGTATTACAATGTATAGAATGTGTATTAATGCTTCACTGTGGAATCAGCAATGCAATAGTAAATGTGATGTCGATAATGTAATTAACGGAACATTTCCAGACCGCAAATTTTATTTGCCGCACATACCTAATAAGTTAAAAAGGATTATTAATAAATGTATGGCCGTCAATCCTGATGATAGATATGAGACAGTATTGGATATAATCAATGATATTTCCTCAATTGGAGATAATATTGAGTGGGAATATCAAGTGGATGCTTCAGAAAAACAGGTTTGGAGACGATTAAATAAGAAAGAGACTCATTATGAATGTATAGTTTTTGTTAGAGATGGGGAAAAATACAAAGTATATGGTGAAAAAGTTAAATATCAGATCAATCAGTGTCTAAAATAAATAAGTGGTCAAAGAAATGTAATAACGAAGCTGAAGCATACAAATTCATTGAAAAATGTATTAAGGAGTAGTATAATAAGATTAGGAGGTGGAACGTATGTTTGGGAAGATAGTGGTATCTAGTAAAAGTAGAAAAAAATTAGCAGATCCTTATAATGACCTAAAATACGAAGACCGACTAAAGAAGTCTAAATCAATTGATTTTAGAGAAAACATGTATGAAATAGACTTATGTAATGGTTATGTCAAAAGACGACCAATTAATAAAGAGAAAGTTTTTAAATGATCAATAGTAAGCAAAGGTGTCAAAACTTAAAAGTATTGACACCTTTTTCGTTACACGATAAAATCAATACATACGAAGGTGTCATAACTTAGTGTCATAAATAAAGGAGATTTTATCGTGATATACGGCTATTGTAGAGTGTCAACAAAAGGGCAATTAGAAGGAAATTCAATCGAAGACCAGACTAATGCTATTAAAGAAAAATATGAAAATGCTCAGATTATAATTGAAAACTATAGTGCTGCTAAAGAAAGACCAATATTTACTGAACTACTAGAAAAACTAGTTCCAGGAGATCTACTCGTTGTAACCAAGTTAGATCGTTTCTGCAGAACAACAAAAGAAGGTCTTAGTTACATTGATATGTTAATGAACAAAGGTGTTCATATCCATATTCTAAATATGGGATTAATAGAGGATACCCCAATGGGAAGATTAATTGTAACAAACCTGCTAGCGTTTGCAGAATTTGAACGTGCGATGATTATTGAAAGAACGCAGAGTGGTAAAGCAATTGCAAAGCAAAAGGAAGACTTTAGAGAAGGACGTCCCAAAAAGTATGGGCGAGCTCAGATAGAACATGCACTAGAATTATTGGAGGGTAATTCATATAAGCAGGTAGAGGAGCTAACGGGAATTAGCAAGAGCACACTTATTCGTGCAAAGAGAAAACAGCAAATATCGGTACAGTAATGTGTAGAGTGATTGGTAGAATATATCAATTGCTCTTTTTTTTGTGCCTAAGTTTACTATGCAAAATGCAATTATATAATAAAAATATTAGGACAAATACCTGCAAAAAAATAATAATGGAGGATTTAAAATGAAAAAGAAAAAGGAGTATGTAAGTGATGTTATTACAAGTGAAGTAATAGATACATTAACTAGGGGCGGCAATTATCTAATCGGATCGGAGATGGCTAGTGGAAAAAATTATTGGGTTCGAAATGTTCTCTTGCCATATGCTATTGCTAATGATAGAAGGACGTTAATCTTATCTCATAGGACATCAAACAAGCTACAACAAGAAGAATATTTAAAAGAATATAAATGGGAATGCATTCATCAGTTTAGAGGTGGTTTATTTAATACTATGACATACCAGACATTTCAAAATCAGATTAAGAGAAAAGACCCAAGTCTAAAGGGATATGATTATATCATATGTGACGAAGCTCATTACTTCATTAGTGATGCTAGTTTTAATCCAAAAACGGAAATAGCATTTGATTTCCTAGATAGAAATGAAATGGCCATAAAAATATTCATGTCTGGGACATACCAATGTTTGGAGTATCTACCGTTTACAAGACCGTTAGAGGTATTAAAAGAAGCAAACTACTACAATAACAATGTTGAAAGTCTCAATAAATATGATAAACAAGAAACTATTGGGGCAATCATTCTTGATGAATTAAAAAAGGATAAGAAGGTATTAGCTTTTCACGGCTCAAAAAATGATATGCTCGATTATGACTATGGAAATAGTGCAATGATTCATAGTGGTAATAAGGATAACAGTAAAGATTTCATTCAAATTATTGAAGAGTGTAAGTTTGATTCAGATGTGCTTAATACAACTAAGTTGTTAACAGAAGGGGTCGAGTTAAAGAAAGCTAATGTAGAAATTATTGTTATTAATAATGTTACAGACCTGAATGCGTTTATTCAAGCTCCTGCACGAGTAAGAGATAATAACGTAAAAGTATTCTATAGAGTATCAAGACGTTCTTTATTAATGAATTTAAAAAATGTAGAAAAACAGCTAGAGTATTATCAGGAATATGTGCGCTTAGGTTCAGTAGAATTTGTTGAAGAATATGGACATGATGTTATTCATAAAAGAATGAAAGCATTTTATCTTGATACTATTATTGATGGTATCAGTGGGGATAAGCATATCGAACTAGTTGTAAGTAAAACTGGATTAGCTTGTCTTAATTGGCAAAGAGATTGTTATACTAGAATCCTAGAATTTGGATTTGAAGATACAATTAAAGAGTATTTTCCTGATGTGCCAATGTATGATCTTGAAATGTTGCAGCAAGAAGAATATATCCGTCTAGATGTAATTGATAATTTTGTTGATAGAAGAATTTTTAAGGAAGACCGAGAAGAGTTAGTCAATATTATTTCTAACAGATTTGGTATTACCAGAAGTAATGGAAGTCGTAAGCTAGGAATGAAAACTATTAATTCATTCTTTGAAGAAAATAATATTGAATACAAAATTGAAAGTGATGTTGATAAGTCTAGAAAGTCCCCACATTATAAAAAGACTTATTGGATATTAAAGGCTACTGCATAATCAAAACGCCCCGAAAAAGGTGGAATGTACTATTAAATATATAGAAGTTCAACCTTTTTTGGGGCAGAGTAATAGGATGCTTCATAAGGAAAACTCCTAGCTACTTAACTAAAAAGTTTCGCAAGATGAATGAATAATAAATTTTTTGGGTTCGAGTTTACCCTGAAAATTGACATTATATAATATAAATATCAGCGTCAAAAAGTCGCAAAATAAAGGAGAAAATAGATATGAAACTAAAAATGACACGAGAAATGGTACAAGAAAGAGTAAACGAATTATATAATGGACAACCATTTATGATTAAGAAATGGGATGGAGCTAAGAAGCCTGCATGTATTATCTACGGTAAAAATAATCCAGTTAAAATTATGATTGATAGAGGAGAGTATTTATATCGCAAAGATATGAAAAAACATGTCCTGGATAAAATATATAATGAGGTACAATCACATTTGGATCAGCAGGATAAAAATATGACACTAATTCATATTTCTGGAGAGGATAGAACTTCAATTGCAATGTGCCAATGTTGTGGAGCTATTTTAAAATATGAAAAAGCATCAGATATGATTTCGCATGAAAACGCATGTAAAAAATGTAATGAATACGATATGGCAATTGAACAATTGGTTATGAATGATGTGGTGATTAAAGATATTCATAAAAGAAATTTAGAGCAAGCACTAGGTAATTTACTTAAATGTTTAGAAGATGAACAAGTTGTTCTTAGACAAAGTATTGATAGTCACCAAGAGAGAGTCCAGAAACTAAAAAAAGAATTAATCCTTGATAAGAAATTTATTGAGGAAGAAGGAATACATGAATATTTTATACAGGAATATTTCTTTTGGATGGATGATGAGGAACGTGAATGTGTATAAGGATACAAGGGTTAGTATTAATTTACTAGCTCTTTTTTATATTTTAGGTATTGAATAAAATTAATACTTTATCAAAAAAAATAAATTCCCCCGCTCCCAAACTCACTCTTACACGACATAATTATATTGGTGTAAGGAGGTATGAAAACACATGTACTATGTATACAGATATTTAGATCGCAATAATAGACTCATATATATAGGGATAACAAATGACTTAATTGCTAGAAAAAGAGAACACAAGCAAAATTCCTCTTGGTATAGTGACGACTTAAGGTATCAATTTGTTCAAGTCAAGAACAAATATATTGCTAAAGCATATGAAGAATATATCATCAACAGAGATAATCCAGAGGAAAATAAGGCATTACGTAATGGATATGATGTTAGCGAAATAGAGTTTAATTTGGAACATGATTGGACGGATTTTCGAGAGATTGAAGCAGAAGAGAGAAATAGATTAAAAGTAAAAAAGCCTAGTGCTAAATATCTTGAAACTCAGAGAAAAATAAGACAGGAGCGATTACTTGCTTATGAGATGTTCTTTCTATATAGAGATAAAATAATAGAAATTAACTGGTGTAATGGACAAATATCAAATGTAGTTTTTGATTCTAGCGAAGTAAAGAAGATAGCCGCAGAATGTAGGTGGATGCCAGGATTTATTTCTGGATTTACTTATAATGAAGATGATGATGTTATTGACGTGATTTTGAATACGTCTGGTATCCAATATAGAGACATTGACGATCAAAAAGCATTTAATCAGATATGTGGAATGCTAGTAGAGGTAATTCAATCAAGTTATTTAGGTAGGGACTCGAAAACATCGCGTAGTAATTACAGGGATAGTTTATATTTGAAGAGGAATAAGTTGTGAGAGTATACAAAGAATGTAAAGAAGAATAGTTCAAAGTTACTGTGACAAATGAGCCTTCACGAGAAGCATTACAGGATTTTGCGAGTCAAATGATAAAAATATATAATGAGATTGTGGCAAAAGAATCGAGGAATCGAGGGACGGCATAAAGGTAGTATTAATGTATTAATAAAAGTAATGAAGATGGTATTTTTATGTATTGAGGCAAAAGAGATACAGAAAAATTTTTTTGTGCCATATTATGACATGAAATGCTAGATGTTTATGATATAATTAAACACATTCTTTAAAAAAGTTTCAGATTTTTTAATTGGAGGAGATTAATATAATGTATATCTCATATGGAATAGAATACGATAAGGAAAAGTTTACAGATGTTAAAAATAATCAGTTGTATTCAGATTTAAATTTGCCACCAACAAAACCATTACGAGGTGGATTTTGGGGTAGTTCTTATAAACAATGTGGAATGTATTGTTCCGAGTGGCACGAGTTTATATTTTCTAAATTGTTTGTAGAAATGTTTAAAGATAAGATAAATAATAAGTCAACTATATTTGAGCTGTCAGAAGATGCCCAAGTGCTATATATTGATGGACTGGAAAATGTAAAGTTGATTTTTCCAAATGGTGAGAAGGAAGAGGGGGGGAATATTCCGACTCGTAAGTGCAAGGTCATATCTGGGTTTGATCCTAACATAGAAAAAAGATTATATATTGATTTTGAAATGCTATCTAAAAACTATGATGCAATTTATGTATCAGGTAATTTCTTAAGAGAAGCTGAGAAATTTCTGCATAAGTGTGACGAGTTAATAATCAAAACGAATGGAAACATTCCGATGGATACTAATTTAAAATTAGCAGAACAAATTACCAAATATCAACTATTTGAAGATTGGCATGTAGAATCATTATTAGTCATGAATCCTGATTGTATTAAAATTATTGATTTCATTAAAATTGAGAATTAGGGGGATGTAAAAAATGAAGATGGTTGCAGTTTTTCATAATAAAGGTGGAGTAGGTAAAACTACTCTACTATTTCATACAGCATGTGCACTGGCAGAACAAGGACATAAAGTGTTAATGCTTGATTTAGATCCTCAATCTAATCTTTCCTTGTATGGATTAAGTGATACGGATTTACAACAAATATGGGAAGAGGAAGAATCGACCATACTTGATGGATTTCCTACTGGAATGAACACATTCAATATTGAAGAAAATAGTATTTTATCTACACCTAGAACTATTCATTTCTTGTTAAAGCCTGTAGAAAGTGGAGTTGATGATTATAATTTATTACCCCCACCTATTCAATTATTCAGTAATCTATCACTTATACCGGGAAGAATAACTCTAAGCCAGTATGAAGGGATATTAGCCGATAGATGGACTATATCGCCAGATGAGAATGTATTAACTATTAGAACAATTACGCAATTTAGAACAATAGCTAAACGATATGCTCAAAAGTATGGGTTTGAATATATTTTTGTAGATGTGTCACCAAGCTTAGGCGTATTAAATAGAGCTATTCTACAAAATTGCGATGCTTTTTTTATGCCAGCTACGCCAGATTTATTTTCAATGTATGGCATTAGAAATATAGGTCAGTCACTAGGACGATGGAAGAAATCCTATTATTCTCTTTGTAATGTACTTAGTGAGCAACTTAAAACATTGTGTGCTCCAGATTTTGTTAAGTTTATAGGATATACTATTTATAACGCAAGAGGTCGAAAGGATCAACCATTAGGGGTAGCAGGTGCTCATAGAGATTTTGCACAGCAAATTCCAAAAGAAATTGTTAAATGGATTTCAAGTGAAGATATCTCAATGAAAGCATCTGGTGAAATTGAAAAATCGATCGGTAGTGATGCTGTATGGGGTTCACACAATACATATCCTGCAATGGCACAAAAATACAAATGTCCGATGTGGTTGATACCATCAATAGAATTAGAAAAAAAGGATAGCTTAACAGTAAATTCTAATAAAGCAAGATTCTTGGATACAAAGCAAGCATATTATAAATTCTCGAATGATTTGATTAGTAGAATGTAAGATAAATAATTTTTTATGCTATCAGTTTACCCTTCAAAACAACATTATATAATAAAAATATAATCAAATTTAAAGGGGAAACAAATCATGAATCAACCAACCAAATCAAAATTCAAAGTAACCATAACAAACCAGCCATCCACGGAAGCTATCCAAGACTTACAAAGCAAATCCTTAAAATATATAATGAACTCACTACAAAAGAAACGAAACAACAGGAGGCTGCATAATGCGAGTTGCAATATACCTAAGAAAATCACGCGGTGATGAGGAAACTAGTTTAGAAAAGCACAGAATGCAGTTACTTGAACTTGCAAAACGTAAAGAGTATTCATATGACATATATGAGGAAATCGGTAGCTCAGATAGTATTACTGGCAGGCCAGAGTTTACAAGGCTACTAGATAATATATCCAAATATGAAAGAGTACTAGTTGTTGCATTAGATCGTCTATCAAGAAATGACTTAAATCAAGCTCAAATTATTAATATCTTTAGAGAAAATGGCGTAATGGTAGAAACACCATCAAGAACCTATAACTTCGAAGAAGAAACAGATATTATAACGTCCGATTTTGAGTTCCTACTTGCAAGGCAAGAATTTCGAATGATAAAGCAGCGATTAAAACGAGGAAAAGTGGAAGGTGCCAAGCAGGGGAAATTCGTTAACGGAACACCACCTCTTGGATACAAATACAATTCTCTAACCAAGGAAGTAGAAGTAGATGAAGAAGCAAAAAAAGTCTATAGATATATCATAGACATGGTCCTATCCGGCGAATACTCAGCATATTCTATTGCTTTCGAATTAAACAAGCAGGGGATACCCACATCATATAATGGTAAGTGGAATAACACAGGAGTATATCGTCTTCTTCGTTCAGAATTTCATTTAGGCAGAGTAAAGTATGATGGAATCTGGTATGACAGCACTCATGAGCCGTTAAAAACAGAAGAAGAGCATAAAAAGATTCTTACAATGTTTAGCCACTCAGGCAAGAAGCCAAAAAAGAATAACAAACGAATTTTTGCACTATCCCAATTATTAAAATGCAAATGCTGTGGGCATACATTAACACTTGGTATGAAAAAAGCAAATGGTACGATATATATAAAACCTTGTTGGTATCGAGGTCCCATGGGTGAAAAGTGTGGGAACTATGGGATGAAACAAGAAGAAGTACTTGATGTAATTTATTCAAGCGTAGCAGCTCATATTGATGATTTAAAATATAGTATTGAATCTGGTCAAAACCTAGTTCAGTTAGAGAAGAAGGCTGCTCTAGAAAATGAAGTGGCTGTAATTGACCAACAGATTAACCAGCTTCATCAAAAGAGAGAAAGAATTATAAATATGATTGAAAATAGTATTCTTTCTATCGAAGAAGGCAAGGGTAAAATAGAAGAATTAAATATTCAGTTTAACCGTTTACAAGAAAGACAAAATATGTTAAAATACGACATTGAAACAGTTTTTTCTAAAGACGTGGAGTCTGAATTGATTACCTTTGAGGAAGTAATGATGAAGCTTAAAAGTAACTATTCAGAAGAACACGCAAATGTTTTACTAAGAAGCATAATAAAAGAAATTAAATATGAAAAGACGATAAACGATGAGCGAACATTGGAGATTAGTTTTTTATAGTTTCCAATGTTTTGGCTTTTAACGGATAAATTATTACTCTATTACACATCACAATCTATCCTTGAATAGTTTTCACACACTAGGAAAAACTAAGTGCAAACCATTTAAGGAGGTGATTGTTAATGAACCTAGAGGAAAAAAGAATAGCCAATCGCTTAATTAATGAGAAGAGTCCTTATTTACTCCAGCATGCTTATAATCCTGTAGACTGGTACACTTGGTGTGATGAAGCATTTGCCAAGGCACAGAAGGAGGACAAACCGATTTTCTTAAGCATTGGCTATTCCTAGGTAAACAATTACGTATGTCATTGGTGTCACGTCATGGAACGGGAGTCATTCGAAGACAAAGAAGTAGCCAAAATACTGAATGACCATTTCATATCCATCAAAGTAGACAAAGAAGAACGCCCCGAAGTAGATGCAATCTACATGAAAGTCTGCCAGATGATGACCGGCCAAGGAGGATGGCCCCTTACCATTCTCATGACCCCAGAACAAAAACCCTTCTACGCATGCACCTACCTCCCAAAACACTCCACTGAGTCAATGATCGGTCTAACCAGTCTTCTAAATGCCACCACCCGTATATGGAATTCCGAACCAGACAAACTAATCCGTTCTGGCGAAGAAATCGCAGACAACCTGGTGAAAGAGTATCAGATGGAATATTCCATGGAAAGTCCTACGAACAGTATGCTAGAAGATGCAGCAGAATATTTTAAATGTGCTTTTGACCAAGAATACGGAGGATTTGATGGAGCACCGAAGTTTCCCATGCCACATATGCTTTTGTTTTTATTGCGGTACGGAGATTTTCATGAGGACGTAGAAGTGCTTCATATGGTGGATAAGACTCTAGAGTGTATGTATCGTGGCGGAATTTACGACCATATAGGTGGTGGATTTTCTAGGTATTCTACAGATGAGAGATGGCTTGTCCCTCATTTTGAGAAAATGCTATATGATAACGCATTGCTTATATTGGTTTATCTGGAAGCTTATCAAAAAAGCAAGAAGTCTATGTATCTCGAAGTAGCAGAAAAAAACTTAGCTTATGTTATGAATGAAATGACCCAAGAAGAAGGTGGCTTTTTCTCAGCTCAGGATGCGGATAGTGAGGGAGTAGAAGGCAAATATTACACCCTTACGCCAGAGGAAGTAATCAGTGTTTTAGGTTGTCAGGACGGTGAAGCGTTCAATGGATATTACCAGATTACAAAGGCAGGTAATTTTGAGGGAAAAAGTATACCAAATTTAATATACAATAATTCGCTGCGAATAGGCGATGAGAAGTTAGAGAAACTAAGGCAGAAAATTTATGAGTATCGTCTTACAAGAACGGAACTTAAAAAAGACGATAAGGTGCTGACATCTTGGAATGCATTGATGATTGTTTCGTTTTCAAGAGCTTATGGGGTGCTTCATAAAAAGGAATATTTGGAACATGCGACAAAGGCGTATGAGTTTATACAGGACAAGCTTCGCAATAAAGAGGGACGGCTCCTTGTAAGGTATCGTGAAGGGGAATCCATTGGACTTGCGAACATTGATGATTATTCCTTTTTGTTGTGGGCACAGCTTGAGCTTTATGAGGCGACACAGGACATTTCCTATCTTAAGGATGCCAAGAAAAATGCTGATGAAATGATTTCGCTATTCTGGGATTCAGAGGCAGGTGGCTTTTTCTTTTATGGAGTAGATGCGAAGCAGTTGATTGCCAGACCAAAGGAAATTTATGATGGAGCGACTCCTTCTGGTAATTCAGTTGCTGCATACGTATTGCTTCAGTTAGAGCGGTATATTGAAAATGAAAAGCTTCATGAAGTTACGACGAAACAGATAAGTTTTCTTGCAGCAGTGGTAAAAGAACAGCCTGCGGCATATACATTTGCACTTTGTGCATTTATATTAGAACTATATCCTAAAATGTGCACAGGGGACAATTGCCCAGTGCCATTAAAGCTTTAAAAAAATTATTAGCGAAAGAATACAAAAGGCGCCGCCATGTGGAAATGGCGGCGCCTTTTGGGTAATATAGGAGTTTATGGGTGTTACGTATTGTTAGGAATACCAATAGCACCCACGCCGTTAGACAAACTCTAATCGCCTCACGGCTTCAGTTCCCTGTCCTAATAGGAAACTATCTATCAAAAATTGATGGGATAGCTTAGTTTAGTTTTGTGTGCTGTCTGTTGCTGTTTCACTGTCAGAATCAGCATTTTTGATTTCATCTGTTTTGATGATGAATTTAACATTTCCGTCCATGGAATCAGATTTACCAGAGAAGGATTTGTAGTTGTCACCAAGTTTCTTTAATGCTTTTAATCTGTCAAGAGTACCTTGCAATTCATCGTTAACAGTATCATATAATTTGTTGATGCCGTCTTTATCGAATTTCACCATACCATCGTGTAATTCAACAGAACCATCATATAATTTAGTAACACCATCTGTTAACTTAGCAGCACCGTCGGAAAGTTTTCCGCCACCAGCGATAAGTTGATTAGATGCACCATCTAATTTATTGACACCAGATACTAATGCAGCACTGTTGGATGTTAATTTTTTACCACCTGCTGTTAATTGAGTACCACTTGCCTTTAATTTTGCAGCACCTGCACGTAATGTTTTGCTGTTAGCACCAAGTTTGTTAGCGCCAGTGGTTAATTTCGCAATAGCGGATGGAAGTTTATCAACGGCTCCAACTAATTGGTTTGTTCCGCTTTGTAATTGTGGAAGTGCAGCTTGTAATTTGGAAGCACCAGCGGAGAAGTTTATGATACCAGTTTTTAATTTTTCAGCACCGCCTTTTAATTCACCTTTGGAGCCAGTTGTTGCAACTAAAGTGCTTACACCTTTTCCAAGGGAAGAATCTTTAGCAGTTGCGGCCTTTAACTGAGTGATTGTACTCTTTTGTGTATCTGTAACTTTCTTTAAGTTTGTTACAACAGCTTGTAACTGTGTTTTGGAAGCACCTTCTGGCATAGCAGCAAGAGCGCCATTTAGGGTTTCAATACATTTTTCATTGTTCGCAAAGCTTGCTTCAAGTTGTGCTAGTGTGCTGTTTACTGTGCTGATACCACCTTGAATTTGTGTTAAACCACCATTTACAGAAGTGATGCCATTGGATAAGCTTGTTGCACCATTGGTTAAAGCAGTCATATTATCTTTGGATGCAAGCTGATTAATTCCGTTCATAACGCTGGAATATCCATTGGATAACTGTGTTAATTTATCTGGTAATTCGGATAAAGAACTTCCCAATGTGTTTACGCCAGCAACTAACTGGTCAGCACCATTTGTGTAAGAAGTAACACCATCACTTAATGTATTTGCACCGTTTACATAAGCATTTACACCAGTTACTAATGTGTTCACACCGTCAGTATAATCAGTAACGCCAGTTTTTAATGTGCTTACACCTTTGGAGAATTCTTTTAAACCATTTACTAATGTATCAATACCATCTGTGAAGTCACCAGATTTATCTTTTAACTGTTTTACACCATCTGTTAAATCAGCAGAACCATCTACTAATTTTTTAGAAGCATCTTTTAAATCATCAAGGTCTTTCTTAAGTGAGTCTGTATCATAGATATCATCTACGTTTAGGTCACTTAACAAATCAGAAGATGCATAAGTTAAAGTTGAACCCATTTCAAAGTTTGTTACATCCGCTGTAAGTGTTACTGTATCAGGAATGTCAAGGTTAACCTTATCACTTAATTGTAAGCTGTCTTTTACACCTGGCATACCATATCCAACAACAACTACTTTGTCACCGTCTGATAGGACTTTTCCGTTATCTACTTGAACGTTTGCAAATGTATCTGTTGGGAGAAGAAGGGCAGTTGCCATTGCAAATGGTGTGCAAAGTTCTGCACCTTTTCCAGCTACTGTTGTCTTTTCTTTTGTGTTATTTGTGTATTTAATCTGGATTTCCAATGAACCGCTCTTTCCAGCAAGTTCAGCAGGAGTGATTTCCTGACCGTCTAATTTATAGGTAAATGCTACACTGACCGGTAAGTCTTCAGAAGTTTTTCCTTGATAGTAGATGTCTTCATCGGCACTGTCCCATGTAAGTTTGTCACCGTCTTGTGTGAATTTTTCATCGCCTTTTGTATTGACGATATCTGTTAAAGTAGTAGCATCCTGAATACTTCCAAGACCACCTGCATTCTTTAACCAGTTAGCTACTGTAATGTCTGAGATTGCACCGCTTGGGTCTGCAAGAGCATAGACAGCTTCATCTTTAAATAAAGAATTACTGGAAGCTGTTTTCGTATCTTCTGTTGTATTGCCGGCAGCAGCTACTTTTGCTGAGTCTGTGTAAGTTACTTTATTTTCTCTTGGTGTGCCAGTGTAGGATAAACCACTAACTCCAACTCCAATTGCTAAAGCAGCAGTAAGACCTACTGCGCAAATTTTCTTTGTATGATCAACTTTTTTTCCTTGTCTATTACGATTCATAAATGATTCCTCCTTATATAGATGCTAACCATGACACGTTAGTTGGAACTAACGGTGTCAGTGGCTAGAATAATGTTATTAACCTTGATAACTGTTGTTTTCACTTGGTGAATAAGCGTCCTGCTTTTTCGGTTTGAAACCAAGTGATGTATGCAGAATAAGACCATCAAATATTATAAACATTGCTGGTAAAATACAGATTACGACGATTGTACTAATAACTGCACCTCTTGATAATAGGTTACAGATAGAACTAATCATATCAATCTTTGAGTAGATACCAACTCCAAATGTTGCTGCGAAGAAACTGCATCCACTGATTAAGATGGATTTGATAGAAGAACGATGGGCGATGCTAACGGCCTCTTTCTTAGATTTACCACTAACACGTTCTTTCTGGTACTTCGTAGTCATTAAGATAGCATAATCGACGGTTGCTCCTAACTGGATTGTTCCGATTACGACACTGGATACGAATGGAATCGTAACATTTGTGTAGTAAGGGAATGCCATGTTAATGAAGATAGCAAATTCGATTACGGCAACAAGTAAAAATGGAACTGAGATGGAACGGAATACTAAGAAAATAATAGCGAAGATTGCTGCAATAGAAGCAGTACTTACGTTCTTAAAGTCTGTATCCGTAACGTCTACTAAGTCTTTTGTTAAAGGTGCTTCACCAATTACCATGGATTCAGGACTGTAATTCTTAACTAAGTCGTTGATTTTGGTAACCTGTGCATTGGCTTCGTCAGTTGCGGTTTTATAATCGGAGCAGACAAATACAAGTTCGTAATTGTCACCTTTTAACATTTTTGTTGCATCCGCTGGAAGCATGTTTTCTGGGAAGTTAGAACCAACTAAACTGTTAAGTCCTAATGACCATTTTACACCTTTGATCTCTTCCATTTTATCAAGCATTTCGGATTTCTCTTTTGGAGATAATCCGTTTTTCAAAAGAACCATATGAACAGAGTTCATATTGAAGTCTTCATCCAGCTTCTTATTGGCAATAGCACTTTCTAAGTTTGCTGGAAGAGCTTCATCTATACGATAATAAACTTTTGCGTGGTTGTTACCATAGATTGCTGGGAAAAGCAATACTAGGAAACAGATAAAGAATACAAGATAGTGTTTGGTAATAAAATTACTGATACCATCTAAGTTAGGAATTAATGCACGGTGTGTTGTTTTATCAATTGCCTTATCAAACACAAGAATTAAGGAAGGTAATAAAGTAACACAGCAGATAACTCCAAGAATAACACCTTTTGCCATGACAACACCGATGTCTTTACCTAATGTAAAGGACATGAAGCAAAGTGCGACGAATCCAGCGATTGTTGTTACGGAACTACCTGCAACGGATTTGAATGTATTAGAGATTGCGTGAGCCATTGCACGTTCATTATCACCAGAATATTTGTGTTTGTTTTCTTCATAACTATTTAATAAGAAGATTGAGTAATCCATTGTAACACCTAACTGTAAGATTGCAGTTAATGCTTGTGTTATGTAGGAGATTTCTCCTAAGAAAATGTTGCTGCCTAAGTTGTATAGGATTGCCACACCAATGCTGCAAAGGAATAATACTGGAACTAATAAGGATTCCATTGTGAGCATTAAAACAATTAAGGAAAGGATAGCTGCGATTGCAACGTAAATAGGCATTTCCTGATTGAATAAGCTTTTAATATCGGTTACAACAGCTGACATACCACTTACGTAACATTGTTTATTAATAACTTTACGCATTTCTGTGATAGTGTCCATTGTTACATCGCTTGATGTAGAATCATCGAATAAAGCGATAAGCATTGTAGCATTTCCTTGGAATAATGCATCCTTAATACTAGATGGAAGCATTTCAGTTGGAACATTTAAGTCCATTGCATCGTCATACCAAAGTACATCTTTTACATGGTCGATTGCCTCCAACTTGTTTTCGAGCTTTTGTACATCTTTCATTTCCATGTCTTCCACTACAACCATGGAAAATGCCCCCATACCAAACTCGTCTAGCAGAATATTTTGACCTTCTACTGTCTCTAAGTTTTCTGGAAGATAGCTTAGTACGTCATAATTAATTCGGGTTTTCACCATTCCATATGTGGATGGGATTAAAAGCAGCACGCAGATAATTAATATCATTTTGCAGTGCTTAGCAATAAATTTGCCAAAGTTAATCATTTTTGTTCCTCCTATTCATTACCATTTAAAAATGACTAGTATTCATTTTTTGTTCTATTACGTTATACTACAAAAATGACTGTTAGTCAATAATTATCTTTATAAATTTATTTATTGTTTATATTTTTATGCATAAAAATATAAAAGCTGTAGATTATATAGTATAAAAAATGCAATATAGCAAGGATGTGGAAAAATTGAAACAAATGAACTGTTTGAATCTGTGTGAGATTCTTCCTTACTTGAGAAGGAGAAGAAGTACAGAAGAAATCTTCACTTCTGCACTGAAAGAGGCAGATTTTGAGTCTTGTGACAGAATCTATGTAGGTACATCGTTTTGTGGCAAGTATTTTTTGCAACAGTCCGTTAAGGAGTTAGAAGAACTATTTTCCTTCTGTGAAGAAAAGAACATAAATGTCACACTTGTAATCCCAACATTTTCGGAAGGAGATTTGGAAAATGGGAAAAAGCAAATCGCGAAAATCGTCAAATTAGGGAAGAGTGTAATGGATGAATTTACAGCCAACGATGTGGGTGTTCTCTCTTATTTAAGAGAATTTAATAAGCATATCAATACTGGCCGACTATTTATGAAAGATTACAGAGACCCAAGATACGAAGAATATTTTCATATACCTTGGAAACCAAAGATGTTTACCAGCTATTTTAAAAAATTACTTAAGAAATATCAGATTAAGAGCTGTGAGTTTGATGCTACCCATAAGTATATGGATTTTTCAGAAGTACCAGAAGATATTATTCCAGCAATTCATGTTCCTTACACTTATCAGACAGTTGGACGAATTTGTGAGTATGCATCCATTGATAAGGATATTTCGAAAAAATTTCGTCCAAACGATATCTGTCACAAAAGTTGTGCTGAGAATCTTGTAAAATATGCCGTATCCGATGGAAATATGGAATATGTAAAATTTGGTCGGACCGTTTATTTTAAACATCCAGGATTTGAACTGAAAGGACTAGACTTATATCGACTTATTTATTTTCCAATCGACATGAAATAGAAACACTATTAATATAGAAGAAAGAGGTATGTTTTGAAAGCATTAGTTCCATTTAATAATGAAGATTATTTTGAGGCGTACAGCCAAGCAGGAGCAGGAGAGTTTTATATTGGTTTTTATGATGAGGCATGGCAAATGAAATTTGGGAAATATGCAGATTTAAACCGTTTAACTGGGTATAAGGAATCGGCTAACCGCTATACCTTTGAACAAATCCTTCCTATTATAAATATGGTGAAAAACAGAAGACTGTCTATATATGTCACATTTAATTCGAGTATTTACACCCAGGAACAGCTTGATTTTATGGAGCAGTATATGCAGCCTCTCCACGATGCAGGAGTAGATGGGATTATTGTATCGTGTCCAGAACTGGTTGAGATAGCTAAGAAGTATCGAATAAATGCTGTTATTAGCACCATAGCAGGAATTTATAATTCAGACATTGCAAGGTTTTATTGGAAACTTGGAGTAGAACGAATTATACTGCCAAGGGATTTGAGTGTGGATGATATTGAAAAGATTGTTACGGCAGTGCCTGATGTGGAATATGAAGTGTTTATGATGAGAAATGGATGCACTTTCTCCGATTCTAATTGTCTGGGTCTTCACCGTTCAGAAAAGAGTGCCATTTGTGCAACTTTATGTAATGCGCCGAGCCAGTTAGTCTATGCCACAGGAGGCTTTCAGGCTAAACACAATATGGAAATGAATAATCTGCTGCTTCAGAATGTATTTCATTCCTATTCATGTGGTCTTTGTTCCCTTTACCGATTCGTGAAAATGGGAATTGCTGCGGGTAAAATTGTAGGACGAACCGATGATTTTGAAGAAGTCTGCGAAGATATTAAACTAATATGTGACAATGTGAACATTGCAAAACAATGCAAATCAGAAGAAGAGTATTTAGAAAAAATGCTTTTTCCTTCAAAAAATATGATTATGTGCAAGATGGGAATGAGCTGCTATTACCCAGAAACCAGGTTTTAGTTCATTTCGTGTTTAAAATAGCTACATTATGGAACAATAAGGTTTTCATCCCTGATGTAATGGGTTATAATTTACTCATAAGTTAAACAATTTTAAAAGAGGGTTATCCTAAGAGGGGTTATTTGTACGGTAAATATGATTCACTTACGTGCGATTCAGGATAAATGTTGAGTCCGTTAGTAACTATATAAAATTAGAAAAAGTATGCGCGTATGGTTACAAGGATTAATAATCGGAAAGAAAACCGCAAAAGACGGATCAGCTTTATTGTGGAATTGACAATGTGAAAGCTTTACAAAAGCTTCTAGTGGAATCATAAAAAGCAGGCTTATCACCTGACAAATATTTATGGGCAAGGTATTTCAGGAAAAGCTGCTCGAAAGAAGATGCAGAGCAGGTTACCTTCCAGAGGGCAAACTGGAAGGTATCCTGTAAGAAACTGCATTGGATGTGTGCAAATGAAATGTGAAATTATACTGATTTACAGTTTTAATAAATATGTTATTAAGAATAAAATTCTTTTGAATCAATATTTTTTAATAGAACTTCCGAAAAGGAAAAACAGGCTTTACAGACTAACAACGTATGTTAGTCTGTAAAGCCTGTTTTTCGCCCAAATTTAACAATACTTGACTTGAAACTGATTTAATTATACAATTTTGAACGAGGTAAGTATATGAAATGAGAGTTATATTTTAGAGCGAAAAGGAGAAAACTATGGATAAATGTTTGATATGTGGTGGTCAGGAGTATACAGTCATACATAGAGGAACAAGAGATATTGAAACTATTGATGTTTTAAAATGCAATACATGCGGTGCAGTAAGGTTGTCTTCATTTGAACAGATACATGATGGTTTTTACGAGAATTCAGGTATGCGTGAGAACAAGGAGATTGCAAAGCTGACAGAAGAGTCGAAAGATGATGTTCGTAGGGCAACATATTTCATGAAAGATTATTTTGATAAAAGCATTCTAGATTTCGGATGTGGAAAAGGTGGTTATCTGAATTTGGCGAAAAACTATGCTGCTAAAGTAGCAGGCGTAGAGCTGGAAAATGAGCCGAGAGAACATTTGGTATCAGAAGGAATTGATGTTCGAAAAGATATCAATGACTTTACGGATAAGTTTGATTTTATTACGATGTTTCATGTGGTGGAACACTTAGCAGACCCGTTCCCATGGTTAGCTAGTATAAAGAATCATCTCAAGGATGGTGGAGAACTGATTGTAGAAACCCCCAATGCCGATGATATACTACTAACACAGTATGGATGTGAGGCATTTAAAAATTTTACATATTGGGGGTGTCATGTACGCTTATACACATCTAAGACTTTGGAAAAACTTTTAGAAATGGCAGGTTTTAAGATTAAATGGAGTAAGCAAATTCAAAGATATCCCTTAGCAAATCACTTGTACTGGCTGCGAGAAGGAAAACCAGGCGGCCAAAAGAAATGGAATGATATTTCTTCCCAAGTAATAAATTCAGAGTATGAGCGTATTTTAGCGGAAAAAGGGATGTGCGATACCTTATTAATTTCTGCAGCCCTAGAATAAAAAAGTTCGCATCCTTGCTATCGTTTCGTAAGGATGCGAACTTTTTACTGTATAGGAAATTCTGTTACACTCCATTCCCTAGCGGATAAAGTTTGTCTTTGCTCCACTAACAGGAACAGGATGTTCAATACCATTTTGCTTACCAGACTCAATACACTTTAAAATCCAAGCCATATTCTGACCAACATTCTGCATTGTCTGAAGCCCTTCTAAGTCTTTCTTTACATCATCTGGACATCCGCCATGAACCATATTCCAATAGCTTCCGGAGATAACTGGCATGTTACGAATGCCAAAGTATCTGCTAATCTGATCTAATGTAACCGTTGTTCCAGCACGTCTTGCACTTGCTACACATGCAGCAGGTTTATAAGCTAAGAAAGAACCGCC
>ERZ808278.645-NODE-645-length-20313-cov-4.384194_pt1 | contig 20313 bp, 21 predicted proteins | sample MGYA00521239_ERZ808278 | MGnify/ENA primary metagenome ERZ808278 (study PRJEB31516, sample SAMN03275600) | gut metagenome | biome: mammalia-associated habitat; material: feces | host: Papio cynocephalus | place: Kenya | collected 2012-07-17 ... | reverse complement strand
CTTTTACACTTTCCTCCACAGGTGCGTCCCAGTCCAGATAATTGCTACCTGTGTCATCCGGAATTTCCACGGTGTAGAGGTGACGGGACTTTTCCTCAGAGAGCCTGTCCAACTCCTTCTGGTTCTCGTCCAAGGCTTTTTCAAGATTCCCTAATCTTGCCCTTCTGTACTCTATTCCCTCTTTGGCACTTTCCACTGCGCGCTTTGCCCTTGCATATTCATCAGTGTATATGTCATTGAAAAGGTGGTTCTGGTACTCTACGGACTGTTCGCCATATTTCCTTTTAAGTTCTTCCGCCTTGTCCCTGTACTCAGCAAGGTCTATTTCCGCATTCGCCTCCCACTCTTTGGCTTTTTTCAGATTATTCTTTTCCCATTCCAAATCTTCACGCGTGCGGTCAATCTGGTCTTCTATTGCGGCTGTCTGGTGTTCAAGTGAGTTTTTTGCAGCGCGGCTCTTATCCGAACCCTCCGCGTAAGTCCTTCCGATGCCCTCAACCTCGGTCACATACGTTCCCCAGCCATACGCCTGCGCACCCTCGCCCTCGCCCATGTGCCTGTGGTCAAAATGGTCGAAGTCGTTCCCGCTGCCATGGTAAACGCGGTGCTCGCGGATTGACGGTGCGGTTTCGGTGTCACGCTCCACTGGAGGATAGGTGTAATCTCCGCCAACGTCTTTAGTGTGTAGGCGCATATCGGCATCTATCACGCGGATGTTGCCATCCTTGTCCCTCACGATATTGTTACCCTGTATATCCGATGCCACAATCACACCATTTGTGAAAGCGGTCTTTTCATCGTTCATTGGCTTGAAGCCAAGGCTTTTCATATAGGAAACACGCTCCTCTGCCGACAGCGGAGTGCTTTCGGAGAAGTCCACGATTGGCTGACGGAGGAAGCGGACGAATTTTCCGTCAATCTCGCCATAGCCAAGTATCTCGTATCTGCTGTCTGGAAATACGTAATTAAAGAGAGCCACCTTGTCCATGTCGGGGCGGAAACGCTTCAAGCCGTCTTTGCCTTTCGACACCTTGATGACATACCTGCCATCTTTAGACTTGTACACGTCAGAGTCCTTGCCACTTCCTAATGGCTCTGTGGAGTCCGTGAAATCCTTGACACTTGTGTGCCAGTTCCCTGTGGCTATTGCCCATGCCTTGAGGAGTTCTTTCTTTTTCTCCTCAATTCTTCTCTTTGCTTCCGGACGAGTTCGTTCATTCGCTGGGACTGCGCTTTCAGAAATTCGTGAGAATAGTGCATCGACGCTACCCGCTCGTTCTCCTTTTGACACTTTAAATAGTGCTCCCGCTGGAAGTCGTTTAGAAAGAGGTCGTCCATACTGGTTAAATGGTGTTACTTTTTTGATAAAGTCTTCTATCAAGTGCAAAGTTACATCATCGAAGTTTCCCGACAAAACTCTTTGATACAATTCTTTCGTCTCCGCCTTGAATTTCTCCTCATTCCTTTTACGTTCCTCACGCGCCTTCTTCTCTGTCTTGCCCGTCATAAAGGCTGTTGCCCAGTCAATGGCATGCAGAAACTTGTTGCGATTCTCGGCCTCCTCGCTCCTGCGTCTGGCGGCACGCAAGCCGTCATTCGCGCGGTCAATCACGGCCTGTGCCTCTTGGCTGTCGGTCACCACCTCGATGCCGCTACCTTTCACGAGTTTCACCACCTCGTCACGGATGGCTTTCTCCTGCGCGGTGAGCGGCTCAGCGCCTTCTGCTGGCACACGCTCGGCCGCCTTGTCGAGATGTTCCGCTCCTGTTTCCCTGCCGAGCATGAACAATACGTCGTCAGCGGAGCTGTTCCCGACGGCCTCCAATGCCGACTTCACCATGCTACTATCAACACCATGGTTTATTGCGGAGTCTATTGCGAGACGCAATTTATTGAGTATTCACTGTATATCTTTCTACTCGTTCTTGATTCGGATAACCGCATCAAACCCTATTAGGGTAGTTTGATTGAAACTGTGTCGGAGGTGGCGATATTGCTATTGATTTCAGTAGTATCGGGATTTGTGGGATTGGAGAAACTGATGAGATCGTAATATTTTTTCCAGTCAAAAGCCCATGGGTCAGTCTTCCTTTGCGGCGCAATGTCGCTGTGCCCATAGATGTATTTTATATCGTGTCTTGTTTGGATATCTTCCGTAAGCGTGGCGAGGGCTATGTATTGAGCTTCCGTTGGTCCTGCTTTTGGACTATTGATGATTTCTATACCTATTGAGCTCCTATTTAAGGAATGGCGGCTTGGTTCGCTTGGCAACATACTTTCACCGGCATGGAAAGTGATGTCGTTTTCATTTGCCAGTTTGTAGATGTCACCATTTCTTGCTATCAAATAATGTGCGCCTACACCATATCGGTTATAGAGCTTGATAACGCCGTCCACGCTAAATGTGTCGGTGCCTAAAGCATGTGAGGAGTGAATAACTATGATGTCGATGTCACGCTCTTTGTCGTATGAGGTTTTCCCTTTCTTTAGCTTGTCGGTGTAGTCGATGTAGTGAAGGGTGTCGAAGCACGCCACGCTGTCAATCCAAACAGAATCATCGGACTCATTGTCGGTACAGCTGTCGGTGTGAATGTATTGCTTTGACTTGTAGTCGCCGACAGCGATGGGGAAGGGGCTTTTTTTTTGCTTAGCAACAAACTGTTTGCTTCCGCAGCTAACGAGGAAAGTGAGGACGGCGAGCATTAAAGTGTAGAAGGCATGTTTCATTTTGCCAGATAGTTGAAAAATGCCAATGCTTCGTTAAGGGGAATGTACTGTCTTCCATCGTCTTTGATGCTTGTCACGCTTTCATTTACATCACATCTTAAGTAGAGAGTACCACTTTTGCCTTTGTAAATGGTGTACTGAATGTTTGCTGCCATTGGGCTGATATCATAGTCCTGCACAAAGTCTTTAAGTTTGCGCCAGTCTTTTCCCTGGAAAGATGTGCCTTTGATTCTCATCAACGACATAAATGGCATCACCGTTTCCTGATGGGCAAAGTACGTTACAACATTTGTGTCTTGTTTGCCACACCTCACTTTCTCGAGTTTGGAAATAATGTCGCGAAGTAACGGCTTTGACTGATTTGATGGTGCGCTCGACAAGGTATTGGCGCAATGCATAAAATATTGGCGGAGATTGAAACATGACCATAACTGCTCGTACTCTTGTGCTGAAAAGTATGGCTGCCAATCGTTGGTCAATCCCATAGCCTCCATATTTGCTATGTTGTAGTACTCAATGATGGAGAGTTGCTGTAGTTCGTCTTTTGTGGCTGGGAAATTGTTGCCTAAAAGCCGACTGACGGTGTTTGGAGCTGTCTGCTTGACGTATTTGTTGTAGATGTCCGTATAAGGTTTCGCCTTCATATAGGCTTTATATGCTGAATCAACGTCAAATGGTCGAACAAGTGCGTTAAATTCTTTGCCAGAAAAGGTGTAATTGCTGATGCCGGGTTCAAACTTGCTGACTTCGTGAGTGAATGAGTACATACTCATTATCGCTCTTGGCGAATAGCTCGCTATTGAGGTGATTTTTGCTTTATTGAATAGATCCGGGCATCGTTTTACTGTGCGCCGAGCTATGCCCCTTTGCTCCTCCATACCGATGGAGTCGAGCGCCCCCCATCGCCCTACGGAACGGACGATGATGTTTTCAACGATGCGTTTGAATTGAACACCGAGTGGTGTTATAGTGTGCAGGGAGTCGGCTTTTTGTAATGCTTTCAGCATGCTGTTGGCTGAATATGGCCCAGCAGGGAAACGCGAGCCATGACGGCCTATGTGGATGAGGAAAACAGGTGTTAGACTATCTGGCGCAGCAGTCTGCTCGTGGTGGTTTGGATAGGGACGCAAGCTACCTTGACACTGCTCAGGCGTGATTTTCCCATAGGCACAAAGGATGATGCAAAATGAGAGGATTGATAATATTATGCGCTTCATTTGTGGCGGATTTCAAGAATTATTTTTAACTTTACTATTACAATACAAAGATAATGAAAAATATAGAAGAGATAAAGAGATTGTTGTTTAATAGTGAGCCCGACGAGGTGATTGAGGCCACAGATGAATATTTAGCAACCCCTGTAAATGACAAAGATATGGCAGAGATTCATTATCTTCGAGGCAACGCCTTTAGGCAAAAAGGCGATTGGAAAAAGGCAATGAACTCCTATCTACTATCCATTGATTTGGATTCTGAAAGCCCTGCTGTGGAGTCGTATCGTTCAGCACAGCAAATTCTTGAGTTTTACCATACGGACTATTATAATCCGTAGTGGCAGACTTTAGATCAAATATTTATATTTGCAATCAGATCTTTGTGCAGAAAGCCATGGCAGATTAAAGTGAAACGTGCTTGGCGTTAATTTTTTCGTTCACAAAGATGCTCCCCATTTCGCTGAATTTATCGGCATCCTCAGTGGTGAAATATTCACAAGTGGCTCCTTTTGAGCATCTTTGTTCAATTTCGGGGTGGCGCTTCAGGTAATCTTTTAAACTATTTGCCACAATTCCTCCTTGCGCAATCACATTTACTCTTTCTGGCATATACTTCTTGATTTTGTTGATAAGAAGCGGGTAATGGGTGCAGCCCAAAATCACAGTGTCAATGTCTTGACATTGACTTAAAAGCTCATCAATATCCTTCTTAACAAAATAATCTGCACCTGGCCCGTCGCTTTCCTTGTTTTCCACGAGGGGTACCCACATAGGACAAGCGTGGCCAAAAATTTTAAATGAAGGATACATTTTTGAAATTTCAATATTGTAGCTCTCGCTCTGTATGGTGGCTGGAGTTCCGAATATTCCGATGTGCCCATTCTTGCTGATTTCTCCCACTTTTTCCACTGTCGGTCGGATTACACCCAGCACCCTCCTGTAGTTGTCGATTTTTGGCAAATCTTTTTGCTGTATGGTGCGTAGCGCTTTTGCTGATGCCGTGTTGCATGCAAGTATCACGAGAGAACAACCTTGCTCAAATAGATGCTCCACTGCTTGTAGCGTGTATTCATACACTAAGGTGAAAGAACGTGAGCCATAGGGAGCACGTGCGTTGTCGCCGAGAAAAATGTAATCGTATTCTGGTAAAACTTTTCTAATTTCACGCAAAATGGAAAGTCCTCCGAAACCAGAGTCGAACACTCCGATTGGTGCAGGAAGGCTTGTTAGTTGGAGCTGCTTCATATACTAATATTGTGATTGTGCTTTGAAACCGTTGATGATTTTTGATATTTCAATTGCGTCGTCGGTGGTGACGGGGTAAGCGATTGGGAGGCTGACTACTTCATTTGCCAGCTCTTCCGCAACTGGAAGGTGGCAATCGCTAAGTTCGGTATAGCATGGCTGGAGATGTGGTGGCGTGGCATAGTGAATGTCGGTCTGCACGCCGTGGCTCGCTAAATACTGCCTGAATTCATCGCGATGTTTTACTCTTATCACATATTGATGCCAAACTTGTAGCGTATCAGGGAATGTATGAGGAACGCAGACCAATGGATGGCTTATGTGTGATGCGTAAGTGCTTGCTATCGCGTTCCTTCTCTCCGTTTCTTCGTCGAGGTGTGACAATTTCACTCGAAGCATGGCCGCCTGAATTTCATCTATTCTGCAGTTGTAGCCTTTGTAAATGTTGTGATATCTTCTGTCGGCACCGTAATTGGCAAGGGCCTTTACAGTATTTGCCAACTTTTTATCATTTGTCAGGACAGCACCGGCATCCCCTAATCCTCCAAGATTCTTCGTGGGATAGAAACTGATGCCTGATGCGTGTCCAAGGCCGCCAGTGGTCAATGTCCCGTTTAGTCCGCTAACAGAAGCTTTTGCACCTATGGCCTGTGCATTGTCTTCGATAACGAGCAAGTTGTTTTCCTTAATTATCTGCTTTAGTTTTTCCGACCAGCATGGTGTGCCATACAGATGAACGGGCAGAATGGCTTTAACTTTATCGTCGATTAGTGTCTCTATTAAATCTGGGTCAAGATTCATCGTAAGCACTGATGGATCGCATAGAACCGGAATTAAATTATTGTCGCTTATTGACAAAACACTTGCAATGAAAGTGTTAGCAGGGACTATCACTTTGTCGCCATCGTTAAGTGCCCCTAATTCTTTATAAGCCCTGAATATTAGTTTTAGGGCGTCAAGTCCGTTACTAACACCCACACAGAAAGCTGTTTCGCATTTAGAAGCCACTTCCTGCTCAAGCATGTGGGTTTCATTTCCATGCAGGTACCTTCCGGATTCAATAACTTTACAAGTTGCATTTTTTAGCTCATTCTCTATTGGTTTGTTGGCTAAGCCTAAATCAAGAAAAGGATACTGCTTCATAAGTTTGCCGTGTTATAATTATTATTCGCAATTAGAGATGAGGGAAATGAATTCGTCATAATTTCTGATGTAGTCGTTTTCGTCATAAAGTTCGCTTGCAATGACAGCACATACCGAACCAGAAGAGAAGTTGTCGAGGGTACGCCAAATACCCGGCACGATGAGCAGTGCTTCATACGGACGGTTGAGGGTTATGGATTTCGACTCTTTTCCATCGGTAATGTTCACCGTAAAACTTCCGCTGATAGCCACTATAAGCTGATATAGCGCCTTGTGTGCATGACCACCGCGTTCCTCACCACCTGGAATGTCGTAGAGGTAATATACGCGTTTGATTTTAAAAGGCACTTCATTAAAGTCCTCAACCACGGTTAAGTTGCCGTTTTCGTGGTGATGACGTGAAAGTGTAATCAACTTACACTGATGTATTGATGAACATAAGTGTTTGGTACGATCAATCATAATTTTTGAAGTAATGCCTTATAGCTTTCAAAATCTTCTATATAATCAGACGGGTCATAAATCTCGCTTGAGAGTATGAACACCACTGAATTTGTGGAAAAATTGTTGATGCTGCGCCATATCATTGATGGCACATACAGCCCATAATAGGAACGTGACAAGTGGTGGCGCGTTTCTTTTGCTCCGTCGTTCAAAACTACATCGAAACTGCCTGAGAGCGCGACGATAAATTCTTCCTGTTTCTTGAACGCATGTCCGAATCTACTCATGCCGCCAGGCACATCGTAAATCCAGTAGGTGCGCTTGATGTCGAAGGGGATATCTTTGCTTCCTTCTATTACAGATAAATTACCGCGAGGGTCGCAAATCTTTTGCAGCTGAATTAGCTTAGGCTCTTTATAATCCATTGTCTGCAAGATTGATAAGGTACTTACCATAGCTGTTCTTTTTAAGGGGCATAGCAAGTTTCAAGAGCTGGTCGCGAGTGATCCATCCATTTCTGAACGATATCTCTTCCAGGCTTGCCACTTGCATACCTTGCTGCTTCTCAATGGTTTGGACAAAATTCGCAGCGTCAATCATTGATTCAGCAGTACCTGTGTCGAGCCAGGCAAAACCTCTGCCAAGGGTTTGCACATGCACACGGTGCTGCTCAAGAAAGTGCTGATTCACCGACGTTATTTCAAGTTCGCCTCTTGCCGATGGCTTAATGTTTTTTGCCACTTTCACCACATCGTTTGGGTAGAAATAAAGTCCTGTTACGGCGTATTTTGACTCTGGGTTTTCTGGTTTCTCCACTATTTTCGTGGCATTGCCATTTTCATCGAACGACACAACTCCAAATCTCTCAGGATCTATTACGGGATAAGCAAATAAGGTGCATTTATCAGCGTAATATGTACGTTTGGAAGCATCGGTAAGCATTTTCGTAAAGCTTTGTCCGTAAAAAATATTGTCACCAAGCACCAGGCACACATTGTCATCACCAATAAATTTCTCACCGATTATAAATGCTTGTGCCAATCCATCTGGGCTTGGCTGCTCTGCATAGCTGAATTTTACCCCTATATCGCTTCCATCGCCGAGAAGGCGCTGGAAAAGAGGCAAATCGTAGGGGGTGGAAATGATAAGAATCTCCTTAATGCCAGCGAGCATTAATACGGATATTGGATAGTAAACCATCGGCTTGTCGTAGATAGGGACAAGCTGCTTTGAAATTCCTTTTGTAATGGGGTAGAGCCTTGTGCCAGACCCTCCGGCTAACACGATTCCTTTCATATTTGATTGCCTTTAGCGATTACCGTACATTTTTTTGTAATAATTTTGATATTCGCCACTTGTGACGTTCTTTACCCAGTCTTGGTTGTCGAGATTCCATCTTACTGTTTTTTCTATGCCTACAGAAAATGGGGTCTCAGGATACCATCCAAGTTCGGTTGCAATTTTTGAGGGGTCGATAGCGTATCTCATGTCGTGGCCAGGTCTGTCGGCCACATAAGTGATCAAGTCGTAGTTGATTTTATTAATATCCACTTTTAAAAGCTTTTGATACTTTGGCTCTTCACGCATAATGCGCGAGATGATGTCGATCACTTGTTTTACGATATTGATGTTGCTTTCTTCGTTAAAGCCCCCAATATTATAAATTTCGCCAACACGGCCTTTTCTTAGAACCATGTCTATGCCCTTGCAGTGGTCTTCTACGTACAGCCAGTCGCGTACGTTTAATCCCTTGCCATACACAGGCAATTTTTTCCCTTCAAGAATATTGTTAATAATTAGGGGAATAAGTTTTTCTGGGAAATGGTAGGGGCCATAATTATTGCTACATCTTGTGATGCTAACTGGCAAATCATATGTTTCGTGGTATGCTAATACGAGCAAATCAGCACTTGTTTTTGATGCTGAATAGGGCGAGCGTGGAGCGAGTGGTGATAACTCTGTAAAAAACTCCTTGCCGTATGTTTTCAAGCTGTGGCGACCTTCAATCACTTTTTTCACATCATCGCTAACATGCAATGGCTGTCCTTCATCATAGTCTTTAGCAAGACTGCCATATACTTCATCGGTGGAAATCTGTAGATATTTAACACCGTTTTTATATATGTTATTGCCATTGCTGTATTTTCCTTCAAACCATGCTTCTTTCGCACACTGGAGCATATTCTGGGTGCCTATTATATTGGTCTCGAGAAAAAGTTTTGGGTTAGTGATGCTACGGTCAACATGGCTTTCAGCAGCAAAATTAACCACATAGTCCACGTCATAATTTGTGAAAATGTTCTTTATTGTGTTGTAATTTGCAATATCGCTTTTTATAAACGAAACATTGTCACGGTTTATCTCTTGATTTATGGAGGAAAGGTTACCTGCATATGTCAGCGCATCCACAATGATTATATTAACATCATTGTCGTATTTCTTAAGAAGATATTTGACAAAGTTTGAGCCGATAAACCCAGCTGCTCCCGTTACAAGATACGTCTTCATTTTTATTAAATTTTACTTTCATACAAATTTAATAAAATCTTTTAAGTTTGCCTATTTATTCCTCTAATAAACCAATATTTAATGTTGTCAAAAAAATAAAGACAACCTGGAAAGGTTGTCTTTATTTTTTTGATGCTAATTTAATTAGTCTGCGTTGAGATTTACACGCTTCATATCGATAGCTGCTAGATCCTTGTTGAATTTCTTCAAGTAGTTAGCCACAGTCATCTTTTCTACTCCGTCAGCGTCTACCTCTTGCTCCATCAGCACATTTTCAGCGAAGAACTTGTTCAAACGACCGTTGGCAATGTTTTTGACCATTTGTTCAGGCATGTTTGCTTTTTTAGCTTCAGCAGTTTCTTCTTTGATTTGCTTAGCCTTGGCAATATCTTCCTCTGTCATGTAGCCTTTGCGAAGAGCTTCGTCCATGTGTTCTTCGGTTTCGCAGTAGTAAGCGTTGAAGCCCGCTTTTTTGAGTGCGTTGTCAACGGCTTTCTTAACTTGCTCAGCCTTAGTTTTTTCAACAGCGATGCTATATTCTTCGTCAATCTTCTCTTGAGGGATTTGATCACGAGTAGCTACAATAGGGTTCATAGAAGCCACTTGCATAGCAATGGTTTTAGCCACTTCTTCATCAAGCTCATTGTTGAAAGCAACGATTGTGGAGAGTTTCTTGTTGAAGTGGTTGTAAGCGACTGTATATGCACCTTCTACCACTGCGTAGTCACCCATTTCCATCTTTTCGCCAGTGACACCTGAAAGAACTTTGATTTGCTCTTCTACGGTAGAGTCGTAGAGAGGGAGAGCAAGAACTTCAGCCACAGTTTTTGCACCAGCTGCAATAGCAGCATCCAAAGTGTCGTTTACAAGGTTGGCAAATTTTTCGTTGTTTGCTACAGGTTCAGTTTCACACTTGATGGAGATAACCGCAGCAAATTTACCGTTAGCCTTTGCTAAAGCACGGCCTTCTGCGGCGTCACGGTCTGCGCGTTTTGCTGCGATGGCTTGACCACGTTTGCGAACGATTTCAATGGCTTTATTCAAATCGCCTTCTGCTTCAGCCAAGGCTTTTTTGCAGTCAACCATACCAGCGCTTGTGATTTTGCGCAATTTTTTGATATCTTCAATACTAACTGCCATAATTGTCAATTATTTTAAAAGATTTTTAATGTCGATGAATTATTCAGCAGTTTTTGTGTCCTCTGCTTTAGGAGCTTCCTCTGTTTTTTGCGCTTCTTCTGCTTTAGGAGACTCTTCGGTAACTACTACTTTGCGACGAACGCGTTGACGACGTGGTTTAGCTTCACCGTCGTTTCCTTCTTCTGCGTCTTTGTTGTCCACTTTTTCAACTTTTCGTTCTTCAAGACCTTCGTTGATAGCTTCGCAAATAGAAGTGAGAATCAAGTCGATTGATTTTGAAGCGTCGTCATTGGCAGGAATTACGAAGTCTATGTTGCTTGGGTCGCTGTTGGTATCCACAATACCGAACACAGGGATACCAAGGCGATTAGCCTCGGCTACTGCGATGTGCTCTTTCATTACGTCAACAACAAATACTGCTGAAGGTAGGCGGTTTAAGTCTGCGATAGAACCAAGGTTCTTCTCAAGTTTTGCGCGCTGACGAGTCACCTGCAAGCGTTCACGTTTTGAAAGGTTGTCGAATGTTCCGTCCTTCATCATCTTGTCAATAGCTGCCATCTTCTTAACTGCCTTGCGGATGGTAGGGAAGTTGGTGAGCATACCGCCTGGCCAACGCTCGATAACGTATGGCATACCTACGGCTGAAGCACGATCGGCAACCACTTGCTTAGCTTGCTTCTTTGTGGCAACAAAGAGAATCTTTTTGCCAGCCTTGGCAATATTCTTTAGGGCTGAAGCAGCTTCTTCAAGTTTAGCCTGGGTTTTATAGAGGTCAATAATGTGGATTCCGTTACGCTCCATGAAGATGTATGGAGCCATTGCTGGATTCCATTTGCGTTTGAGGTGTCCAAAATGGCAAGTTGCCTCAAGTAATTGATCAAAAGTTGGTGTTTGCATTTTTTGTTTTCTTTTGTTTACGTTCTACTTAATCAACCTTATAGTAGTCTCCCTGATTTTAGGGCGAGAGTCCATAAGATTTGGATACTAAACTCTCTTTTTAAAAATTGGAGTAGAGCAAATTGTAAAATCGATAAATATATAAATATATAAATATATAAATATATTGTCGATTAACGCTTGCTGAACTGGAATTTCTTGCGTGCCTTTGGCTGGCCTGGCTTCTTGCGCTCTACTGAGCGTGGGTCGCGGGTCATGAATCCTTCTTTACGAAGAGCTGGCTTGTCGTCAGCGTTGATTTTCACAAGGGCACGGGCAATGGCAAGGCGAAGAGCCTCAGCCTGTCCTTTATAACCACCGCCATTAAGATTGGCTTTGATGCTGTATTTTTCTGTAGCCTCAAGGGTGTTGAGTGGTTGTTTAACGATGTATTGAAGAATTGGAGATGGGAAATATTCTTCAAGAGCAATCTTGTTGATTGTGATTTCGCCATTACCTTCGCCTACGAATACGCGAGCGACAGCTGCTTTACGACGACCTACTGCATTGATTTTTTCCATACTTCCAATTGATTATTTGAGTTTGTTAATGTCGATTACCTTTGGCTGCTGAGCTTCGTGTGGATGTTCTGAGCCATTATAAATGTGCACGTTCTTCAGAATTTGTGCTCCAAGACGATTCTTTGGAAGCATACCCTTGATTACGTGTAAGAAAAGTGGATGCATTCCTGGGTGCATTCCTTTGCGTTCAGACTTCTTTTGAAGAATTTCAGGAGTAGCATAGCGCTGACCACCAGGATAACCAGTGTAAGAAACATAGACGCGTTCAGTCCATTTCTTGCCTGTCATTTTCACTTTGTCGGCATTAATAATAATAACATTGTCGCCACAGTCTACGTGTGGTGTGTAGCATGGTTTGTACTTGCCACGCAAAATTTTAGCAACTTTTGCGCACAAGCGTCCAAGCACTTGGTCGGTAGCATCAATCACTACCCATTCTTTCTTAACTTCTTCAGCCTTTACTGAATTTGTTTTGTAACTTAAAGTGTTCACTTTTAGAAAATCCTGATTAATTTGTTAATTAAAAATTCGCCGGTAAAGACGATAACACGGCCAAATGCTATTTCTTTGCCCTTGAATAAATAAATTCGGACATAATCGGACTGCAAAGTTACTAATTATTTGTTAAACAACAAAAAAATCAGCCCTTTGCTCCAGGGCTGATTATGTTACACACACCAATATTGCAGAGTTTTTAGATTTAATTAACAATTATGACGCCTATACCATTACCTAAATATGTTACTCATTCAAGTCTGTGATTAAAATTTTCACTTCAGCGTAGCCATCGTCAGTTTCAATTTGTGCCAACCTTACATAAGTGCTTGGGTCACGTCCGCTTATCAATCCATCCTTGATTGTTATCAAATTCTGATCGATGAATTGTTGTGATGCTTCTTTTAGAAAACTGTCGGTCTGGTCTAACCCAAAAAAATTGCGTGTGAGAACAATTGATTTCAGTTTATTGTTGGTAAATTTAAGTTTTGTTTCATCGAATTGGTAGCCATATAGCCAAACGCTATTCACAATCACGTAGTCGCCGTCAATTTTGGGGACTATTGCGTCCTTGATAAATTGCTTCTTGATTGTGTCGGCGGCTTCTTGCTGTGTGGTAACGCCAAGTTCACATCCCCAGAAGGTTCTGCAGATTGTGGCTGCACTGGCGGTGCATATCATTATGATAAGTGCCACGAATGTGAATATAAGACGTTTCATCATTTTATTCTGAATTTTATGGTTCGCGTCCTTCTACTATCGCTTCGGTGTCTTTGGCAATCATGTATTCTTCGTCAGTTGGAATCACCACCACTGTGACCGAGCTGTTTTCGGAGCTGATGATTTGTTCTTCTCCATTGTTTGCGTTGTTCACCTCTTCATTCACCTGTGCGCCCATAAATCCTAACGATTTACATACGTTTGCGCGAATGCTTGCTTGGTGCTCGCCCACTCCACCAGTAAACACGATGATGTCAACGCCACCCATTTCTGCAGCAAATGCACCCACATATTTAGTGATGCGGTTTTCATACATGTCGAGTGCCAGTTTGGCGCGCTCGTCACCTTCGTCAGCTGCAGCGTTGATTTCTCGCATATCAGGAGAAATGCCTGTTACACCCGACACGCCACTCAGCTTGTTCACTACATCGAGCATTGCTCTGTAGTTGAGATGGTGCTTTTCCATTAAGAAAAGGATTGCTCCAGGGTCCACATCACCGCATCTTGTTCCCATCATTAGTCCTTCCGTTGGGGTTAGTCCCATAGTGGTGTCGATGCTCTTGCCGTCTTGAACAGCAGTGATGCTGCCACCATTGCCGATGTGGCAAGTGATGATTTTTTTCCCTTGTGGGCTTACTCCAAGAAATTCGCAAACCCTTTGTGTTACATATCTGTGACTTGTGCCATGGAATCCGTAACGGCGCACATGGTCGATGATATAATATTTGTAGGGTAGGGCATACATGTATGCCTTAGGTGGCATCGTTTGGTGAAAAGCTGTGTCGAATACAGCGACTTGTGGCACTGTGGGCAACACCTCGTTGATGGCGTCAATGCCAGCCATATTCACGGGGTTGTGAAGTGGCGCTATGCTGTAGCATTCCTTGATTTTGGCAATCACTTCATCGTCGATGAGCACACTTTTGTTGAACTTCTCACCTCCGTGCACCACACGGTGACCTACAGCGTCAATTTCCTTGAAGTCGCTTATGCACCCATATTGGTGGCTTGTCAGGTTATTGAGAATAGACTTGATGGCTCCCACATGGTCGGTTATGTCGAGGTCCTGCTGTATTTTTTTGCCTTCGTATTTGAATTTGATGAAAGCGTCGGGTAAACCAATTTTTTCTATACCACCTTCGGCAAGCACCTTGTTAGCCTTGATTTCGATAAGCTTGTATTTGACAGAGCTACTACCGCAATTCAATACTAAAATATTCATATTCGGATTTGTTAAAAAATTATTTGTCTCTATTTATTGCTTGGTTGCTTGTAATCAATAGCGTTTTGTAGATCTCGTCGGCATTACATCCGCGCGACAAATCGTTGACTGGGGCAGCAAGACCTTGCAAGATTGGACCTACGGCTGTAGCGCCTCCCAGTCGCTGCACCAGTTTGTAGGCGATATTGCCGACTTCAAGATTGGGAAATACCAAAACCGTTGCCTTTCCAGCCACTGGGCTTCCTTGGGCTTTGAGTTCGGCCACTGCCTCAACAATGGCTGCGTCGGCTTGAAGTTCGCCATCGATATTGAGTGTGGGGTCAATGGCCTTGGCCTTGGCTGTGGCGTTGACAATCTTTGTTACCTTGTCGTGCTGGGCACTGCCTTTTGTGGAAAAACTCAACATGGCTACGCGAGGTGTTATACCTGCCAATTCTTTTGCCGTCTTTGCAGTCAAAATGGCGGTTTGGGCCAACTCTTCTTTGGTAGGGTCGGGCATAACTGCGCAGTCTGCAAACACCAGCATACCCTTTTCTCCATATACTTTAGCTTTGTCTTCGGGAAGAACCATTATAAATGCTCCAGATACGCTGTTGACACCTGGAGCAGTCTTTAAAATTTGAAATGCGGGGCGGAGCACGTCACTTGTGGCATGTATGGCTCCAGAAACCATACCATCAGCTTCGCCGGCTTTAACGAGCAGGCAACCGAGATACAAAGGGTTTTTCACCTTTTTTCTTGCATCCTCTATTGTTACGCCTTTATTTTTTCGCAGCTCGTAGAAAAGTTGAGCGTATTTTTCGGTCTCGTTGCTGTTTTCGTTGTCTACAAATCTCGCCTTACCGATGTTAGACAAGTTCAATTCTTTAGCCTTGGCTAAAATATCATCCTTTTTGCCAATGAGTGTAATCTTGCCAGTACCTTCTGCGAGCATCAAGTTAGCAGCTGTCATATTACGCTCTTCCATACTCTCTGGGAGAACGAGTCGTTGGGGATTGGCTTTGCCTTCTTTCTTTAATTTTTCAAATAATGGTTCCATTTCTATATATGGTATTTACTATTGCAAAATTAATAATAAATCATCAATTCTTGAAATTTATGATATCGTTTTTTGTTTCGTTTCTTTCATTTCTCTGTTTCGAGATGAATTTAATCAAAAATCAATCGCCAGTCTTATTTTATAGCAGGGGCTTAATCTCTCCGACAATGTATGGAAATACACCGACCTGTTCAAGAATGAGATTGAAATGGCGCTTGACCTCGGTATAAGCCAGGGCAAGGACGCCCACGCATTGAGCCGAGATGTGAAGAAGTATCTACAACACCCCGATATGCTGTTTCGCCGTGTGCGTGACAAGAGTGGCGTGCTGCACCTTTCCAAGCGAGCAAAGGATTATCACCCTGGGCGTGGCGTTTACCGCTCAAGCGCGAAGAATGCCCTGCGCCTTGCAGCCACCGAGACCAATATCGCCTACCGAAGCGCCGACCACGCCAACGCCGTTGCCTCGCCGTGGGTGGTGGGCGTGCGTGTGGTGCTATCCAACAACCACACCTGCAAGGACAGCAAGGGCAAGCCACGCCCATTCACCGATATCTGCGACACACTCGCAGGCGACTATCCCAAGGGGTTCAAGTTCACAGGCTGGCACCCGAACTGCCGATGCCACGTTGAGTACATCCTCAAAACGCCAGCCGAGGTGCAGGCCGACACCAGGCGAATGCTCCGAGGAGAGCAGCCAATTGAAGCCAACGCTAGCAGGAACTATGTGGGGAAACTGCCACGAGCATTTACAGACTGGAGCGAACAGAACAAGGAGCGGGTGTTTAACGCAAAGTCGAAGCCGTATTTTATTCAAGACAACAAAGGGAGAATGGATGGTGAATATCTTGATGATGCTGTAAATGAGGTGATGCACAAGGCGAGCAAGTCTGTAAACGAAGTGCAGAAGATTGCGGAGACGGTAGCTCGCAAGCATGGCGCAACCGTAACACCTATCAACTTGAAATCGCAAAAGTCTATCGTCAGAAAGGTTTACAAAGAAAGAGAGGATACTGCAACGTTCTCACCAGAAGATTTAAAGGACACCGTAAGAAACACAATCGTCGCAGACAAGTCAGAAATGATGGCAGTGATAGAAGACTTGAAGACAGGGGCATTTTTCGTCCGCCACAAACCGCAGGACACGGAAATGGGATATACTGGCAATATTGTAAACATACGGACTGAACAGGGGATTGTCGCAGAAATTCAAGTAAATACGGCAAGAATGATTTATGCTAAAGAAAAGCCAGAAGACGCAAAAAGTATTATAGGAGTGAAAATGTGGAATAAAGTACATCGTGAAACAGGGCTTGAGGGTGGACTTGGACACAGGTATTATGAGGAATGGAGAACGTTAGACCCCAAAAGCAAAAAAGCGATTGAAATCATGAAGAAATCAATCGCATATTATAGAAATTTTCAGAGATTACTTTGAACCACCAAATCTGCGTAACTTACCAGTTCTCGGGTCCCAATCCCACTCAATGCCGAATGTATCATAATCCTTTTTCGATATAGGTTTGAGTTCGTTGTAGTTCCCGTATGTAGGAATGCCCCAAACTTCTTCAATATCTTTTGAGACTGGACCTGTTTCTCGGAGATGTTCTATTCTTTTCCTAAAGCGTTCTCCTTTTTCGTTTTCCCTAATAACCGTATCGGCCATGTAGTTTGCGAAGTACTTCATGATTATGGATTTATTAAAAAATGGTTTTCTTTGGTCAGCCACTCGCATCCCACCGCCTTGTTTCATGCGCCATCTGCTGGGCAGAAAGCCTTGTCCGCTGTAAGAAAACCGATGCAAAAATAGATAATTTAATTTAAAAATACAATATCTTGTAAAGGAAATAATAATTATAGGTTATTTCACCATCTTCCTGCAAGCAGTCTATCGCAATACTCATCAAGCACACGCTCGGGGTTCTTGTTCTCTATGTAGTATCCAGCTGACCGCTTCGATGTGGTGTCGGTGATTGTGATGTAGGAAATGCCGAATGGAAGTGATTTCACTTCCTCGCAGATGCTTTTCAGTGAAGAAAATTTGCCAGTCTTGACCACTGCTAAATTTGAAACTTGTGAATGAACTGACTGTAAAAAAATGTTATAATATTTGCCAGTCACATTTTTTTGTATTTAATTTGAGCAAACAACATGAAAGCCAATTATGGATAGAATTAAATTTAGCATTGAATACGATTTTGAGAAGGTGCCATTGTCGCTTTTGTGGCAATTTTTATCTACAAATTCAGGCCTTGAAACTTGGTATGCCGATGAAGTGACTAACGATGGTAAGGATTATACCATTGTTTGGGACGAAGAACTGCGTGAGGCTTCATTATTATCTTCTCGCCAGAATTCATTCGTTCGGTTTCATTGGAAAGATGATGAAGAACCCACTTTTTTTGAGATGAGAATTCTTGTTTCTGAACTCACCCATGGCCGCACTTTGAAAATTACGGATTTCGCTTCGGATGAAGATGAGGTTGAGGAATATACCGAATTGTGGAACAACTCTGTCAAACAACTTAAACGCAACCTCGGTATCTGACGTTTTTTCTTTTACATTTTCTGTTCTATATTTATTTCTATAACTCATTTTTCGTGAAAGAGCGAAATAATTGCTAAATTTGCACTATTATCAATCGAAGAGCGAATTTTATGTTAGGAATAAAGAGACTAAACACGTTTATGCTGCAGACTTTTCTTCCACAGTTCTGTATGACTTTTTTTATTGTTCTCTTTATTCTGCTGATGCAGTTTCTTTTTAAGTACATCAACGACCTCGTGGGCCGCGGGCTTGAGGTTCATGTGCTTGGGGAGTTGTTTTTCTATGCGGCGTTGTCGTTCATTCCTATGGCGTTGCCTCTTGCAATTTTGTTAGCGTCGTTGATGACTTTTGGTAATTTGGGCGAACATATCGAACTTACAGCCTTAAAGTCAGCTGGTATATCTCTTGTGAGGGTGATGAAGTCGCTTATTATTTTTATTGTGCTGGTGGCAATTGGGGCGTTTTTCTTCCAAAATGATGTTTTGCCTCAAACTCAGGTGAAAATGTACACTTTGCTCTTCTCTGCTCGTCAAACTTCTTTATCGTTGGAAATCACAAAGGGCACAATTAATAGCCAAATACCAGGATATAATGTGTATGTGAAGGATAAGAACAAATCCACTGGAATGCTCTATGATGTGATTATATATGGTGTGGACCAGCCTTCTTCTTACCCTCGCATCGTTACAGCCGACTCCGGGTCTTTGAGTACGACCAGAGATGAAAAGCACATTCGCTTGAAGCTCTATCATGGCAACTGGTATGAGGACTTGAAACAAGGTAATGGTAATTTTGGCAGTGAAATGTATCGTCGTGAATCTTTTCACGATAAAGATATTTTAATTCCTTACGATGCTACATTTAAGCGCATGGATGACAACAACATGAAGTCGCAATATATAGGCAAAAACATCTCTCAACTGGTTCACACAATTGATTCTGTACAAAAAAAAGTGGACTCTATTGGAGTGTCAATAGCCAATGAAATGAAGGCTGTGCCCATGTGTGGCGTTCAGTCTTACCAGTTGTCCTATAACGATTCCGTGCCAGAGCTCCGTCCAATCCCAGATGTTAAGTTGCAACGTCCGCTCGACTTCGACTCCATCTACAATTCTATGTCCACTATGGAGCGCCAAGTTGTTGTGAATTCCGCAATTAATACCGCATCATCCATCATTCAGAACGCAGAATTCCGCTCTTACTCCATTAACGAGGATAATGCACAAATTCGAAGGCATGGAATAGAACTTCAAAAGAAGTTTACGTTGTCGTTAGCGTGCTTGATTTTCTTCTTTATAGGCGCCCCCCTTGGTGCGATTATAAGAAAAGGTGGATTAGGGTTGCCTATTGTTATTTCTATCATTTTGTTTGTTATTTATTACATCATAGATAATTCGGGTTACAAGATGGCTCGCGACGGCTATTGGCCAGTGTGGCAGGGTATATGGTTGAGCTCTGCTGTGCTGTTGCCTCTTGGCGTATTCTTAACCTATAAGGCTGTGAACGATTCCGCTGTGTTCGACCTCGATTCGTACATGATTTTCCTGCGAAAAATTATTGGTGGGAGAAACACTCGTCATCTTGAGAAAAAGGAGGTTGTGGTGGATGTTGTGGAGAATGATGTGGCGGTAAAAAAAATGCATCATTTAATAAATGTAGCAGAAGATACACTTTCCGTTTTTCGAGCCCGCACTTCGTATGTGGCATTTTTTAAGAGTAATGCTTGGCTTGACAAGTTCAACCTTGTTGATGCCACACTTGAAGCCTCTGTAAGCTATTTGAGCAACTCCACTGACCAGTTGGTTATTAACAAGGCAATGGATTTCCCATATTTGTCAAAACCTTTAGCTGTCAATATCTTCAAAAAATCTATTTTGAGGAAATTGTGCTTTTACCTTTTTCCACTTGGCATTATTCTTTACTTTTACTCATTTCGTCAACGGAAAAACATTTGTGGGCAACTAAATAAAACTATTCAGGTGGCAAAGCATATTATCGACATTATCAATGGTGTTGATGATAATCACCAATCACATTAATAATTTTATGGAAAAAATGATTTTATACAATGTGGTGCTGTTTTTCCTTTCACTGTTTGAACTGGAAGCCAATCCTATCATTATATTTCCCTCTTCATTGCACGTCTTTGCTTGTGATATGGTTGGATGTGGGGCGGTGGTGGCTTAAAGGGTGTTTGAAAGACGAAAAAAGTTTAATTATTTTTGTGCTGGTGTTCAGTGCGTTATACTGAAATTGCGGAATTCGCTCGAAAAAAAAGTGCTAAAAAGTTTTGGCGTTACGGATAAAAGATGTAACTTTGCACTCGCTTTTCGGGGGTAAGACCTCACGGGGAGCGAAGATCATTGAAATGTTGCAGTTATCTGACAAGTAGTAGTACAAGACAGAGAGCG
>ERZ808278.644-NODE-644-length-20315-cov-177.772162_pt1 | contig 20315 bp, 31 predicted proteins | sample MGYA00521239_ERZ808278 | MGnify/ENA primary metagenome ERZ808278 (study PRJEB31516, sample SAMN03275600) | gut metagenome | biome: mammalia-associated habitat; material: feces | host: Papio cynocephalus | place: Kenya | collected 2012-07-17 ... | reverse complement strand
ACTCGATTTAATAATGCTATAAAAAATAATCTTAAATGTGATTGTGAAAAAAAGAATAGAAAATAGTAAATAGCAGTTGACAACATTTATATTATGTGATATAATATATGTATAATAAAAAATAAGGAGTTGGTGGCATGGAGATATATAAAATACTAAAAGATACCTTAAAGAAGTATGAAGGAGATCAGGATTATAGTTTAGTTGCGAATTGTTCTACTCGTATAAATTTGGGTGCTTCTTATGAGTATGCTAGAGAATTATTTGAGAAAGAAGTTGATGATGTGATTAAATATGATTTACTTTTAGATGTAGAAAGTAAAGCACTTATTCATACTAACGAAGACTTCCAAGTAAGACAAAAAACAGAGTATGCAGATACAATATATGTAGTCAGACTTGTTAGAATATTAGTAGATATAGAGGATTAATTTCCTCTATATTTTCAAAAATAATACTTGACAACATTCTGATAATATGTTATAATATATATAAAGGGAGGGAGATAAGTTGTTTATATATATTAGAAAAATAGTAAGAGCAGAAAATGACTATCTTATTCATAGAAGAAATTTTACTTGGGGGTTAGACACAAAAGAAAATAACTGTTTAGAAGTTTTATATAAAGAATATATAGGCGAATTAAAGCCTGTAAGATTAATAAAGAAAAGCGATACAATCTTCAAGATTGATAATCTTCATAGTGATGAAGAAGTCTTAACACATTTAAATGATTTCCGAAGTCAATTAGCTAAATTAATCAATTATAAACACGATAAAAGAATTAAAGAAAATAGAGAAATTATTTATCTTTTAAATAAATGTGTTAAGGAAGAAGCATATATAATGTATGTTGATGTGGTAGATACAGTAGATTAGGAAACATGGGAGGTGTTCGAATGATAATTATTTTATACGATGTAACACAACAAGGAAATGATATTCTTATAAAAGAGTGGGATTATAATTATGGAATACGAGGTAAGGAAACAAATACTTTTGAAGAATTATTTAAAGAATATACAGGAGAAAATTTAAAATTAATAAAAATGAAGCAAATAACTTATGATACATATATAATCAAAAACATGACAATAAATGATTTACAAGCACATTCTGATAAATTTAAAGAAAGAGCAGCAGAAATAAAGAAATATAAAAATGATAAAAGAATAACAGAAAAAAGGGGTAACGTAAGTTGGTTTTTTAAATATAATTTTGATATGGATAAAACATTTTTATCTGTTGATATAGATATGTTAAGTTTTTAAAAAAAATAAAAAAAATCAAGAAAACACTTGACAACACTTTGATAATATAGTATAATATAAGTATAATAAAGGAAAGGGAGAGGATAATATGGAAAATAAAATGATATGTTCAGTTTGTGGGAAAGAAGAAAATAGATATGAAATGGTAAAATTAAACGGAGAATGGTATTGCGTGGACTGTTTAGATGAAAAATATTTTTACTGCGAAGAACACAGAGATTACGAACCAATAGAAAACAGAGTGGCATTTGAAGATGTTTACGATAACCACAGAGAAATATGCCAAGAAGCTTTTGACGACAATTATATTATTTGCGATGGTTGTGGTAGACCAATGAGAAGAGGGGACGAATATATTATAGGAGATGACTATTTATGTTCTCATTGTTATGAAGAAAGAAAAGTAATCAAACATTATCATTACCATCATGGTCAAGAAATACATTTTCATGGTAACCCTACCAACGGAATATACTTTGGATTAGAAATAGAATCTGAAAGAGAATACGATTGCGATATAGATAAAAATTACATCGCTTCATCAGTAAGAGATGTAGTAGGAGACAATATTATATACTTTGAAGAAGATGGCTCTTTAGATGATGGATTTGAAAGTATCACACATCCTATGAGTTATGAATTTATGAGAAACAACTCTATAGTAGAAGATATCGTAGATACATTAAGTGATAACGGAATGTGGACTTCTGAAAGATGTGGGCTTCATATTCATGTTTCTAAAACAGATGAAGTAGCAAGAAAAATGCCGTTAATATTATCTTTCTTAGAAAGCAATAAAAATGAACTAATTAGATTCTCAAGAAGAACATATGATTCATTCCATGAATGGTGTGAGTTCTACACAGATGGGGATTTATTAACTGCCTATGAAGCTGAGAGAATATGTTTAAGACCTCAAGGCAGACGACATATGTGTATAAACTTCACTAACGAACATACAATAGAGTTCAGATGCTTTGCAGGGACTTTAGATGCTAAAAGAGTTTATGGGTACATCGAATTTATATTAGCACTATTAGAGAACATAGAAGAATTATTTAGTATATCAGATAAACCAACTTTCAAAGAGTTGGAAAAAGTAAGCGGATTTTCTTTGCTTAAAGAAAACCTAGTATTTTAAGGAGGGATTAATATGAGCAATAAATGTAAATGTGGCAAAGAAGTATTTACAGAAATCAATGCAAATAGAAGGGGTTCATCCTCTTCTGTTTGCATTGATTGTTTAGAAAAGCTTATAGAAGAAAATAAGGTTTATTGGTGTATATTCCATAAAGCTTATGAGTATTACGAAGACTTACCTATATATGAAGCAGCAATAGAAGAAAAAAAAGGTTATATCTGTAAAGAAGCGAGAGACTATTATTTTAGAGAGTGCAAAGAGTGTGGGAAGTTAACTTTTGACGGAGAGTTATGTCAGGGTTACTGCAAAGAATGTGTTCAAGAGTTTGAAATACAAAGTGATGAAATTGAATGTTATCACTCTTCACATGATATGCCAAAAATATTTCATGGTAACCCTACTAATGGAATATATTTTGGATTAGAAATAGAGTCTGAATATATTAGAATTAATCACCCACATATAACTGATATAGCTTCTTTAGACACTAGAAGATTATGTTTCTTTGAAAAAGATAGTAGTTTAGATTGTGGATTTGAAACTATTACACATCCTATGAGTTATGAATTTATGAGAAACAATAATATTATTGAAAAGATAACATCAGATTTAGAAAAACATATGACAACAACAGATACTTGTGGACTTCATATTCATGTTTCTAAAACAAGAGAAGTCATAGAAAAACTTCCGCAAATAATTATGTTCTTAGAAAACAATAAAGAAGATGTGATAGATTTTTGTGGTAGAACAACTAGATATGCGGAATTTTATACCTGCAAAGATATAAAAGTAAATCCTTATATAGCAAATGAAATAATATTTAGTTCAAAATCTTTTGGTAGAAGAAGAATGATAAACCTTACTAATAAAGATACAATAGAATTTAGAGGATTTAGAGGGACTTTAGACTCTAAAAGAATATATACATATATAGAATTTATATTAGCATTGTTAGAAACAGATATAAACGAAAATACAACTTTTAATGACTTATCTATTCCTGATCTACTTAATCATGCTTAGGCATGATTTTTTTTATTTAATTATTGACAACAATATGATAATATGGTATAATATAAATAAATATCGAACTAGGAGAGAAACATATGAAGGAAAAATTATTAACTTATTTAAAGTTTGTTCTTCCAACATTAGAAAATAATAATATTGAAAAAGGATATCTTTGGATTAATAATCCCAATACCGATTTTAATAAACAAGTATTTTTTAATACATATGAGGAAGGATTAACTTTAATAGAAAAATATAAGCATAATAGTTGTTATATAGGATTAGCAACAACTGTTACAGAAGCTTATAAGACAGAACTTTTATTAAATAGGAATGTTATAGTAGTAGATATAGATGAAGAAGATTTACCTATATCAGAAGTCTACCATATGTGTAAGAGGATAGGACTTTTTACACATATGGTAGTTAATAGTGGTAGAGGTTGGCACTTGTATTTCAAGCTAGAAGGCTCTTATCCTATTAAGGATATAGTTGAGGTTAACAAACATATTACAGGCTTGTTTGAAGCCGATATGAAGGCTTGTAGTAGCACTCAAATAATAAGAGTACCTTTTACTAAAAACTTTAAAGTAAATAAATATGCTTCCATTGTTACAAATGGGAATCCAATAAGAGGATACGATTTAAAAACTTTAAAAAATCATAGAGTGATAGAATTTAAAAAGAGTAATACTGATATAACTGTTGACAATGTGGAAGATTTATTTTGCTTCAATCAAATAATCCGTCATGGGGCTTCTAAGGGGTTTAGAAATGAATCATTAATGTTCATATCTAGTACTTGTAAATATGCTAATCTAAGCGAACACAAGGCTTTACAATATGCTTATGAGTTTAATGGCAACTGCAAAGAAGGATTGTCTAAGAATGAAATTAAAAGAGTTATTAAAAGCATATATGATAATCCTTCTTTTATAAAACCTTGTTGTTCAAAGACAGGACAAAAATTATGTAGTTTAAAATGTAAATATAAAAACATTACTTCTGATGATATATTTGTATTACCAGATATATCTTTAGATAATAAGGTAGTAGGATTAACAAAAAAACATATAATAAATTATCAGACAGTAAAAGGTAAGGAGAAAAAACTTATGTTAGAAGTGTTAACTGGGACAGAATTAACCGTAATGGCGTTATTAAAAGTATGCAATACAAAATTTTTTACTAAAGAAGATATATCTGAATACTTAAAGATAAGTAAACCAACTATATCTAAAGTTTTAAAAAATCTAAAAGAAAAAAATATAATATATACAACTAAACAACAGATAAATGGTTCTAAAAAACCAACAGAACTTTATACTTACAATTTTGACTTTGAAAAATATAATAAAGAAATAGTACATTTAAATACAAACTTATTCGTAGCAAAAATGCAGAGAATAATAAAAGATAATGATTTAAAAATAGCTATTGCTTTAAGATATTTAATTGCAAATAATCAGACCGTAACTCTTGAAGATATATCTTATCTAACAGGAATATCATCAGAAAATGTATCAAGATGCGTTAATAATTTAAAAAAGGCAAACTTAGTAATAGTAGACAAAATTAAAGGAAATAAAGGTTTATGCAATACTTATCAGTTATTTTATTAGCACTCTTACGGGTGCTAATTTTATATCATTTTTAAGAAACGTTGAAGTTTAGCCATTCTATTTTAAAAAAATAAAAAATTTACAAGTATTGAAAATCGCTGTACCCGTTGGAAATGCTATATACTTTCTGATAAAAGTAAAAAATTTATGACCTATCTAAACTATATATCTATCTATATAAGAAGAAAGAAAGGAGAAGAGTATGTTAAAGTTAAATAAGAATATAGATGAATTATTGATTGCAGGTGCATTAAGTAATTTATTTTATAGTGTAGCCTATCCTATTGTACATACTATAACAATGAAGAGTATTAATTCGAACATAATGAGTTTAGCTAGTTTAATTAATTGTATTCTTGTGACTATTACAACTAAAGTATGGTTAAGTAAAAGCAAAGAGTTATATAAAACGTTTGGTGTTCTTTTAGGGATAGAGATTATTGCTTATGGAATATTAACGGGATTATTTTTGATTAGGATTGCTGATCCATTTACCTACTTTATGAGCGATGCTTTAATGAGTGCAATTATAACTCGTAATATAATTTGTGGTGGAACTAGACTAAAGGCTCTTAGATATGAAGGAGAAGCTAGAGAAAAGTTTGATAATAAAACAACTTATTATTGTAGTATAACTAGCGTCATAGGATATGGTTTTAGCACTCTAGTTACTTTATCTACTGATTTAGGCTTTGTCTTTATGTTTGTAGGCATTGCTATTGATAATATTTTTTATTATAAAGTTCTTAAAAATACAAAATAAGTATTGACAACATTATTAAAATAGTGTATAATATAAGTATAAGGTGAGGTGATAAGATGATAAAGATATGTAGAATTGGGTTTAAAGAAAACCATGAAGAGGGTTATCACTATATAGGCATAAAAAGAAATGTGTCTATTTTACCAAGAGAATTAAAGATGTATGAGCTTTATAAAGAATATATGGGTAAAGATTTTCCTACTTACATTGATTTAAAAGAAGAAGATGCTCCTGTTTCTAATGGTATAGTAAAAGCTTTTAATTCAGTTGAGTTTACTATTGATAAACATGAGATACATCTTAGAGAAGAACTAAAAATAGGTTTAGCTGAACTTTTTTCTCATGGAAACGATATGAGAGTAAAAGAATTATGGTGGTTAATACAAGAAATGTTTCGTAATATAGATCAGGGGTCAATTTATCTAAGAGAAAGAGGGGAGTAATAATATGAATGAATTAATTAAAAAATTAAACTTATCTAAGAAATGGGAATCTGACGGAGTATGTGTTTTAAAAAATAACTCTATTATGGTTCAAGTTATAGAACCTCATAAGGGTTCGGATTTTAAGTGGGTAATAAGAGCAGATTACGAAGAGACCTTTGAAAGATGGGGAGTTTGTTTTTATGAAGCTAAAGTAGAGGACTTAGGTTGCAATCTAAGTCCTATAATATCTGATTTAAGACTTATGATTGCAAGAAAAGATAAATTAATAGAATCTCATACAAAAGAAAATGGAAAGATTTATTATGAAATAAGTAGTTGGGCAAATAAATTAGATTGGAATTTTTAATAAAAATAATTTTTAAATAACTATTGACAACACTATTAAAATATGTTATAATATAAGTATAATAAAGGAAAGGGAGTTGATTTAATGAGAAGCGAAAGAAAAATCATGGAGGTAATATCAAAAAGTATAAAAGGATTAAGTGTTTATAGCAAAACTTATGCTATAGGTAAAGGTGTAAGAAGATATATATTCTATAAAGAAATAGAATTAAAACACTTTGAACTTCTTGTAGAGAATATAGCAAGTCTTAAAGGTATTCGTGAAGTAAAGGGCGATGAAAAAGGATATTACCTAGATACAAAACTAGGAGAATTAAGAATAAGAGAAGGTAAATTAGATGATTACTTTAAAACACAATCATTTAGCTTGAATAGAATTGCTTTAAGTGATAAAGGATTTGTATTTTCTCCTAGTGTAGAAGCAGGTACATATAGAAGGGATATTGACCGTAGAGAAGCTACATTATTTGAACCTACAGATTCTACTATGTATGAATATTGCTATTTAAGATATGAAGGATTTACTACCTCTAATTCTTCTGCAATAAGAGAATACATGAAAATTATATCAAATGAAAAAAGAATGTATGGATTAAAACTTGCATTAGAATTAGGAAGTTACAATGCAGCAGAGTCATTAAAAAGTCTTAAAGTATTTGATTTATTAAAAGGAGAAGAAAGTCCATATAGTATATTTGAGTTCTTTGTAAATTGTGTTAGAGATAAATACAGCACGGATGAGACAATATCAAAAGAAGACAGAATTAATAATTCTTTAATAGCTTTAATATATGCCATTACTAAAGGAAAAGATTTTTCAGGTAGTAAATTTGATGATATGTTTAGGGACTTTGGGGTTGAAATACCTTGGAGTATCTATAATGATGTAAAGAAAATATTTACCAATGGAAAATCAGATGAGATATATAATACTAATTGCATATCTATGAATCCTAATAGTAAATTTATTCAACATTTAGTTAATCGCTATGAAGTAATATGCGGTGAGTAAGGAGGACAGATAATATGTTTAAAACAGGTGATATTGTAATATGTAATCGTGTAGGAGCTTATAGAATAACAAATAGCAACAATCCTTGTGTTGTTGCTATATCTCAAGACTATAATAAAATATTTAATTTACAATTAAATAGCAATAATTTAATTGTAGCACCGTTAATTTTTGATAAAAAATCGCAGTACGAAGTTGATTCTCGTTATTTTAGAAAGATACAGACAGTTGGTTCGAAGTATAATTTGCATAAAGGAGATCAGGTAGTGCTTAGAGATGTATGTGAGAAGGTTTTAGATGTTCCGAAAGGTAGCGTAGGGGAAATAATGTCTTTTATAAATGAAGAAGATATAATAGAGAGATTTGGAGAGATAATGATTTCTTTTCCTACTTTGGGAAAGCATGAAATAATAAGAAAAAGCTACATAAAACACTTGACAACACTTTGATAATATGGTATAATATAAGTATATAAAGGGGAGATGGTAATATGAATAAAAATACAACTAAAAAAGGTAAAAACAGTTTTATAAAACAACTTATGGAAGAAGAAAAGAAAGGTTTAAAACTTATAGGTTGTACATTGATTTGTCTGACATTATTTTTAACAGGTATGCACTTCGGGTCTAGTCGTGCTACCTGTTATACAGACAGGGAACAGGCTATTGAAACAGTAAAACAAAATAAGAGTGGATTCATAGAAGAGTATAACGATGTAATGGAAGACATTTTAAATAACTATTGTTACGATTCAACTTATGAACTAGAAGAATGCCAAGTAACTTATGAATTAGGTATTATGACAGAAATGATAATAAATAATGCAAGTAAAGATTTATTAATTAACGAATGTGATTCTTTAATAAGCCGAATGAATGAAGATAGTAGTAATTTAGTAAATGCTTATAAGTTAAAACAATTAATAATGGAAAAATATTAAGATAAATTTAAGGGGGAAAGCAAATGAAAAAATATTATGTATTTTTCAATAAAGATAATAGAAGATACGAAGTTAAAAAGGCAAATGTAATTAGAGAACTAGAAGATGCTTATGTTATCTTAGAAGGAGAAAGGGAAATATTAAGAGAGAAAAACTGTATATTTAATGATAAGGAATATGCAGACATAGTTAAAAAAGAAATAGTTACCTCTAAGACTATGAAAAGTAAATTTAAAGGTAAATATTATGTGTGTCCTGTTTGTGGTAAGCGTGTGAGAAGAGATCAGGTTACGGTAGACCATAAGATACCTAAGGATTTCTTTAAAAGACTTGCTAAAGAGAAATATGGAGTTGATGATTTAAGATTGGTTGAAGAGTTATGGAAACAATGTTGGAACTTTTCTAATTTAAGATTGATATGTAAGGAGTGTAATCAAAAGAAAAGTTCTAGCCCTTATATATTAGAACGTTATATAGCTAAGAAAGGTTATATGCAAAAGAAAAATGAATGCATTAATAGAGGTGCTAGGAAGATGAATATAAGAAATAATAACTTTATATCTAAGGATTTAGAGATGGAAATATTAAGAAGGTATGGAAATACTTTTGATAAAAAATATATTCTTTAAAAAGGAGGACTATTATGAATGATTTATTATTAAAGAACAAAGAGTATGACTTTATAAGAACCGACAGATTTACAAAAGAAAATCCTATATGTTTACTAACTTATGGCGGCTCATATGCCTACGGAACGAATGTAGAAGGTTCTGATATTGATTTAAGAGGTATATATCTAAATTCTAAGAACGAAATATTAAGTATGAGATGTAAAAATAAACCATATACTCCTTCAGATTCAGATACAGTAATATATCCTTTAAAACAAATGGTTGATTTGTTATGTAATTCTAATCCTAATGTAATAGAAATACTGGGAACAAGAGAAGAAGACATTTTTATAATAACAGATGAAGGTAAGATGTTAAAAGATAATGTAGAGATATTTTTAAGTAGCGATGCCGTTTATGGTGCGTTCTTAGGGTATTCACAAAATCAATTAAGAAGATTAAAGAATGCTATGGCTAGAGATAGCTATACTCAATCTGAAAAAGAACAACACTTATTAGAATCTATTCAGAAAAGAATGAATACATTTGAAATATCTTATCAACATATGGATAAAGATTTAAAGTTATATATAGATAATTCTATAAAAGAGGATTATGATAAAGAGATAATGATAAACATAAATTTAAATCATTATCCGTTAAGAGATTTAAAATGTATGTTGAATGAAATGGGAGAGGTTGTTAAGCAGTATGGAAAATTAAACCATCGTAATAAAAAGAAAGACGAACAACATTTATTAAAACATTCAATGCATTTAGTTCGTTTATACTTAATGGGCACAGATATATTAAGCGGTAAAGGTGTTAGGACATATAGAGAAGACGAAAGAGAATTATTGTTAGATATAAGAAATGGGAAATATACTTATGAAGAAATATTTGAAATGGCAAATGATTTAGAAGAAAAATTTAAGTATGCTAAAGAGAATAGTGTATTACCTAAAAAGATAAATAAGAAAAAGATATCTGAATTAGTTATGTCAATAAACGAAAAAGTTTTACAAAGATAAATATATTATTTAATAAGAAAGGAGAAACAAAATGGATAAAAGAATTAACGAAGGAATAATTGACTTAAATGAAAGAAAACAAAAGATAAACGAGGAAAATATTCATGTATTAGAACAGGTAAAAGATATACTGACAATAGATAAAACTGATTTTGCAACTGTTCAAATGTGTGCAGAATATTTTGAAGTAAGTGAAAGACGAATAAGACAAATTATAAATGAAATTAATGAGGAATTACAAGACAATGGTTTAAAAATGTATAATAAAGAAAAATTCTTAAAGGAAATTAATTTGCCTTTAAGAAATAATAAACAAATGAACGGTAAATCCATATTGACATTTGAAAATGGATATGAATTAATATTCCCTAATAGGGGTATGTATCTAATGACAAAACGCACTCTATTAAACATAGGTATGTTACTCAGAGATTCAGAAGTCGCTAAAGAGTTAAGACGTAGAATATTGGATATAGTACACGATGCAGAAAATGGGAATGGTAGTATAGAAACAGTAGTAAATGAAATAGATGAAGAAAAGAAATTATCTATGGAATTAGGAGCAGCGATAGTAGAAGGAAATCTTTCTAAAGTTGTAGAGATAACAACTAAAATTAATGAATTAAAAAATAAAAGAATATCAGAACTTCAACCAAAAGCAGATTGGTTTACTGATTTTATGACTAGAGAAGGGAGTTACACATCTACCCAAGTAGCTAAACTGTTTAATTTATCTTCAGCTAAAAAATTAAATAAATTATTATATGAAAATAAAGTGATTTACAGACAGGGCAGGAATTGGCTGCCTTATGTTACAACTGATGAATCTTGGTATAAATTAGTAGTAGGGAATAAAGATGAATTTAGCTATAGTCAGTTAAGATTTACTCCAGTTGGTATTTACGGTATAAGTAAGATATTAAATATTAAATTTACAGAAGAAGATTTGGAAAAAATTGCATAAAATATTTCAAGAAAACACTTGACAACAATATGAATTTATGATATAATATAAGTATAATAAAGAAGGGAGGTGAGGTGGTTAATATTCCACCTCAAATAAGATATGTTAAATTTAAAGGATTATAAGACAGTTGAGAGGGCAACAGAAAATTGGAACGAAGCATCAAAAATAGGTGTTAGGGTCAATTATAAAAGATTAATAAGTTTTCTTTCAGAACAAGGAAAACTTACAATAAACGAGGGGGAAAATATGACTAGCGTTACGCTAGAGGAAATAAATGAATTTTTAATTGTTCATTGTGGTAGAATGGACTCTTATCAAAGTATAACTATAAGAGTAAATGATTTTAGTAAATTATTTAATGAGGTGCTAGACATACCTGCTAAGTTTTCAAATATGCCACCTAATGAAATAGTAAAAGATGATGAAGGTATATATACAAAAGAAGAAATAATTGCTATATGTGAACAGTTCATCAATTCTCAAGATAAGTTTTTAATTTATGGCATTTGGTATGGGTTAAAAGATAAAAGATTTGACGATATAACAAATATTAAAGTAGATGAAGTAAATTTTTTAAAAGAAGAAATAATTGTTGGAAGTAAAGTGATAAAAATGGACGAAACATTAACAGAATATTGTAGATCAGCAATAGAAGAAGTCTCTTATTATAAGCTTGGAGATTTAGATGGGAGTTCAAATGAAGCATATAATTTAAATACGGATAGTTTATATATCGTAAGAAGCAAACCACAAAAAAATAACAACAGAGGATTAAACAGAATGACTTTTAATGGGTTGAGAACTAGAATAGCTAATTTAAATGATTCATTAGAAGAATTTGGGGTACTATTAAAGCCTCAAAAACTATATATAGGTGGAGTTATATATAAAATGCATGAAGAATCAATTAAAAATAATATTGTATGGAATAACTCTACCATTAAAGATTTTAAACATAAATATAATATTAGTGCATTTTCAACAGATACATTATTATTATATAAAACTAAATATAATTAAAATGTAATTAATAAACTGGAGGGGAAACATGAAGATTACTAAAAGATTAAAATTTATTGAGGGCGAGGGTTTTGCAGGTATGTTAGAGTATCATAGAAATATAGTAGCAAGAAGAGAAGCCGTAGAAGAGACAGAGAGGCTTTTTAATGAAGTAAAGGAACAAATACTTAATGGAGAATATTCAAAAGCTAAGGAAGGCTTTGAGAGAATATTCTTTGAAGAAATTCCATCTGATGCTGTTTTTAAAATGGCACAGATGGGAGAAAAAGAATTAAATAATTGTATGGAAACTTGGTGTGCGAAATTTTTACGAACAGGAGAAGGTTTTCATATGTTGATATATCAATATATATAGAGGTGATAGTATGAAGATAATAGGTAACATGAAAAAGATTTTATGTGACAAAGAGAATTTAATATTTTTATGTATAGGTTCTCCTAAATATCCTTTAGATAGCTTTGCTCCAAGATTGGGTAGTAAATTAAAAGAAGATGGATTTATAGTATATGGAACAGTTGAAGAACCGATTGATGGTAGAAATTATTTAAAAAAATGCTTGGAAATAACATTTGCTAATGAAGGTAAAAAAATAATTGCAATAGATTCTGGTATAGGGAATAAAAAAGATTTAGGCAATATTAAAATCAGACCTAACAGGGGTATAGAACCTGCGTCTGCTGCGAATTTCTTTACAATAGAAGTTGGTCACTCTTCTATTTTAGGGATAACATCTTGCGATTTAAAAGATGTCATAAAAAAAAGAAAAACTTCTTCCGTTGATGTAAATAAAATGGTTGAAGAAACTTACAATGAAATAATAAAATTTTTTGAATAATTATTGACAATATTCTTAAAAGTTGGTATAATATATATAGGAGTTAATATAACTAGATAGCTTTAAACTCCTATATAGGCTATCATTTGGAGTGAGAAAATGACAAAAGAAAGAATTTATATAAGTCCTTTAGAAATAAGATTATTTTGTAATGTATTTTATGATGAAGAAGAAGGTATATGTGCTACTGTTATTAGGAGATTTGGAGACAGGGCGGAAGTTATGCTAGATAAGGAAATAAATATTAAAGGACATTTATATCAACGAATCTTTATCAATGATAAAGTAAAAGATATGACAGAAGAAGAAATTCAATTTGCTCTTGAAATGCAAAAGGCTTATTTTGAAAAGAGAGATAAATTGAACTAAGCAAAGGAAGAATAATTATTCTTCCTTTTTTTATTTATTATGGATAAAATGTAAAAAATACCTTGACAACATTATTAAAATATGGTATAATTAATATATAGAAAGGAGAGGGACAAATGATAAATGAGTTTTTGAAAGCACAACAAGGAGATAGTGATGCTTTAAATAAGTTATTTTGTGAATACAGAGTAATTGTGGAACATGAAGTTAGGAGGGCAAGGATAACAGGTAGGTATTCATCATTTGATTTAGAGGATTTAGAACAAGAACTTAATATTGCTTTAATAGAGTGTATTAAGAGATTTGATATAAGTAAAGATTTAAGCTTTTATACATACGGAATACCTTCATTAAATCGTGTAGCTAAAATCACTCTTTGTAGAAACAGATTAAATAAATTGCAAAGAACTGACGAAAATATTCTTATGGCTATGAATAAGTTAAAAAGAAAAAATCCTAGCATAACAAATGATGAAATTTGTGAAGAATTAAATATTAATTTGAAAGATTTAAGTAGAATATATTATTTATTAGATGGTATTACCTCTTTAAGTCAACCTCTTAAAGAAGATGATGATATGACTATTAATGATACTATTGAAGATTCCGTAGATTATATGGAGCAAATGGAAAATAAAGTTGTTTTAGATGGTTTACTAAAGATATTGCCTAAAAAAGAAAAAGATATATTAAATTTATATTTTTATGAAAATAAAACACAAGAAGAAATAGGTGAGATAATTGGTAAGACACAGACATATGTGAGTAGATACATACAAAGAATTTTAAAAAAAATAAAAAAATCTTGCGAAACACTTGACAACACTTTGATAATATGATATAATTAATATATAGAAAGGAGATAGATAACATGAGTAAATATAAAATACAAAAAGAGGAAATAAACATTACAAAATATATAGCTCAAGACGGGCAAAAATTTGAATCTGAAAAGTCGGCTTACTTGCATAACTGCTATTTATTAATGGGAAATATTTTAGATAATCATATTAATTATATTGATGTTAATGAAAATATATTTAAAGATGGTGAAATCACATTTTGTAAACTTTCAGATAAAGAAGAATTAGATATGTTCTTATATGCTTATTTAGATTGTTATTGTGTAAGCAATGAAAAAGAAATAATGAGAAAAGCAAAAGAAAGAATTGATTTTCCTTGTATTCTTTGTTCTATTGAAAATGGATTATTTTTTAAAGAAGATTTACTAGATGAATTTAATGTAATAATTTATAAAATAGGTAATTAATTTATAAAATAGGGGTGATGATTATGAAATGTACATTCAAAAGGGACAATATATTTTTAACTGATGATTTTTTTATAGAGTTTGATTGTAAAGTTCCACAAGAGTGGACACTTATGGTTAAAGGTGATAATTTTGAGGAACTTAGAAAAGGGAATATAGGGTATGAAGATATATATAGTAATACTTTAAACTATGGTTGGTTTAATGGCATGACTATTCCTCAAGTGCTTAAAGTGGTGGGAAGACAAGGATATTATTATGTATCAGAAAAGAATCCAACTAAAGAGTTTGAAAAGGAAGAAAAATTTAATGAATCTTTAAGACAAATTATGTTTACAGTAATATTGTATCAAAGACATTTAGGATTGGCAGATAAAGATTATTCTGTGAGCATAGATGTTGTAATAGATGAAATGAATGAATTATTCAAAGCCGAAGGTAGCAATACAAGGGTTGATTTTAGTAGTCTTTATTATTTAGCGACTACAAGTAAGACTATAGGTTTTAAATTTAATAAAGACTTAACAAGAATAAGATTATAAGTGAGGTGGGGATATGGAATTTAAGTCAAAGGAAGAAAGGGATAATTTTATACTTGCAAATATAAAGCTAGTAGACTTTGTAATTAATAGAAGATTTGCGGGTTATTATAAAAATGAATGTACTTATAACGATTTAAAACAAATAGGTATTATAGGGTTGATTAAGAGTGTGGATAGTTTTGACGAAAGTAAAGGGAATAAATTTTCTACTTATGCAATTCCTTATATATTAGGAGATATATTAAAGGAGTTTAGAGGAAAAAGAAATGGGATTGTATATGGTAGAAAAATAACTACCAATAAATATAAAATAGAAGAAATGCTTTTATCTATGACGCCTAAAGAGATAGCTAAAAAGATGGATATGACAGTTAAAGATGTGGAAGAAATCAGAAGTGCGGACCTTACTGTGACTTCTTTAGATAAAAAATGTTATAAAGATGGGTGTCTTGTAGGGACATATGCAGACACTCTGTCTCCCTCTTATGAAGAGGATTATGATACAAATATGTATATAGAATATTTATTGAGTAGATTAGATGAAAGAGAAAGATATGTTATAGAAGAAATTTTTTATAATAATTGTTCGCAGCAACAAGTAGGATTTAAAATTGGCGTAGGACAGATGCAGATCAGCAGAATAATGAGAAAAGCCTTAAAGAAAATGAAAGCGTGTGCGTAGGGAGGATATTATGGAAAAGAAGAAGATTGAAGTAGAAGTACAAAATAATTTAGATTGGTTGCAAAAATTTAAGAATAGTGAAAGATTATTCACATCAAGACAGGTAGGAAATTTATTTGGATTTGCTTCAGGAACAGAATTTAATATTTTAATGGAAAGAAAATATCAACTTCTATTAAAGAGAGGCAATAGATGGTTTCCTAGTTTGAGAATGGATAAAGATTTTGTAAAAATAATTATAGGCATAGATAATTTTGGCGAAGGATATATTAGTTTACGATGGACTACTATTGGTGTGTTGGGGGTAGCTAAAATGTTTAATCTAAAACTTAAAGAAGAGAATTTAGAAAGGTTGATGGTGTAGTATGGAAGAAAAAAATTGTATGACTTGTTCTCATTTAGAAACAGGAAGACATAATATATGTAAAAGAAAAAGAAAAAACAGAGAAGTTTATGATATATTTTATCATTGTTGTCCGAAGTATGATTTTAACGGCATAGAAACGGTTAGAGATGGATATGTTAAAGCTAAGGTTAAAGAGATTAAGAAGGAAAAATGTTGACAACATTATTAAAATGAAAGAAAGGAGGTGAAGCATTGAATTTTACTACTATAATAATATTAGCAATTATTTACTATTTTTTAAGAGATGAAAATGAAGAATGTACAAGAAGTATGATAATACAACAAAAGAATAATATATTCAACCCAGATATATATGAAATAAGACATAAAAAATAGTTGACAACAATGTTAAAATATGGTATAATAAAGATATAGGAGGGGAGTTATATGTATAATAAATTGTATGGTGTAGAATTTAAAGAGAACAAAGGGAGTTTTATATTAATATCTTTAAAATCCGATATAACTAAAAAATCTAGTAATAAAATAATAAATTTATACAAAGAATATTTTGAAGAAGAATATCCTACTTTTATAAAAGAGGAGAATTATCTTGAAATAAATGGAGATATAGAGGTATTAAAAAGACTTATAAAAGAACGTTTTGATATTCTTTTAAATCAAATAAAAGATAAAAGATTAAAAGATGTGAAAAACGTACTATCTTTTGTAAGAAACGAAGCTTCTAATAACACAGTATATCTTTTGTATGAAGGAGATGAAGAATAATGGTTTATTATATAGAAGGCATTAAACCTTCAAACTGGATTACTTGGAGATGTGGCATTTGGGATTCAGAAGAAGAGATTGAATCTGATGCTTTTTTAAAATTATACAAAGAATATGCTAATAAAGAATTTCCTACAATCAAAACAAAAGGAAAACATATTTTATATGAATATGATTTTAAAGCTATGATGAAGGAATCATTAAAAGAATTAAAAACATTGAGATTACATAAAAAAGATAAAAGGGTTGATGGAGTTTTATATATAATAGATAGTTTTATAGGCGATATAGAATGTAATCATTATGTATTTAATGTTATAGAGGAAGGAGATTGATAGTATGTACATAATTGATATAGAAGAAACACGAGATGATTGTTATAAATGTAAATCGTTAGCTAATAAAGTCTATTGGAGTTCGATATCAAAAAGTTTTTTAAAATTATATAAGGAGTATACTAACGAAAACTATCCTGTATTTGCTAGAGTAGGCATTAATAGGTGTATAATAACTGAAAAACCGATAAATGTAATTAAAAAAGAAATAAGAGAAAATCTTGAAAAGATATCTAAACAAGAAAATGACAAAAGAGTGAAGAGATTTAGAACTGAAATAAATTTTATAATGATGGGATTATTAAGTGATGAAATTGTTTTAAATGAAATTCGTTATGACGATATAAATAAAGACTTTATGAATGGAGAAAAAGAAAGAGCAACTGTTGATGTAGGAAAAACAACATATGTTTTACCTCGTTATAGATATAACCCTTTTGAAATACTTGACTTTTATTCAGTTTGTAGGTCTGATTACGCATCCATAATTACTGAATTAGAAGATCAGGATTAATATTAAAAGAGATTAATTTAAAGGAGAGGAACTAAATAATGAAAGTAAAATTAATAGGTTACACAAAGGATTTTGAGAAAGTAATTGCTATGGCAGGTAAATTATGTTATAGTCCTGTCGGTGTTGATGAACTTGAAGAAAATTTATCAGAAGAAAAAATAAGAGGATTTATTCAAAACTTAGCGAATATGGGGCATGAATCTCCATTAGAGCATTGCAGTTTTTCATTTGCAGTAGAAGGAATATCAAGATGCTGTTCTCACCAATTAGTAAGACATAGAATTGCAAGTTATTCCCAACAATCTCAGAGATATGTTAAGGAAGAAGAAGGTAAATTTGAATTTATAACTCCTAATATAATTAAAAATATGGGAGAAGATGCAGTTAAAGAGTATGAAAACGATATGCACTTAATTCATGCTATGTATTTAAAATGGCAAGAAAATATAAAACAATATGTTGAAGAAAATGATTATCCTACTTATGGCATGAACTCAACTAAGGTAGCTAATGAAAATGCAAGATATGTTTTACCTAATGCTGCAGAAACTAAGATAATAGTTACAATGAATGTTCGAAGTTTATATAACTTCTTTAGTAAAAGATGTTGCCATAGAGCGCAGGAAGAAATTAGGGAACTTGCAGATAAAATGCTAGAAATATGCAGAGAAGTATCACCTATATTATTTAATAATATTGATGCCCCATGTGTAAATGGAATGTGTCCTGAAGGCAAATTATCTTGCAAATCTCCTAAGAAAAAAATAGAACAGCACAATTAGAGGTTTGATTATGTATAAATTAAATAGAACAGGCGAAGAAAAATTAAACAACTTCGGAAGTAAAATGATAATAGTTAAATATAATAGTTGTCGAGATATAGATGTTTATTTTCCTCAATATAATTACACGATAAAGCATAGAAAATATGAATATTTTTCAAAAGGGGAAATTAGATGCCCTTATGAACCAACCGTATATAATATAGGATATTTAGGCGAAGGCAAATATAAGAGTAAAATAAACGGCAAGTTTACTAGATGCTATACAACTTGGAGAAGTATGTTAAATAGATGTTATAATGAAAGGCTTAAACAAAAACATACATATTACAAAGATTGTGAAGTATGTGAAGAATGGCATAATTTTCAAAATTTTGCTAATTGGTATTATGACAACTATTATGAAATTAAAAATGAGTGTATGCATTTAGATAAAGATATTTTAATAAAGAATAATAAAATTTATTCACCGAAAACTTGTGTTTTTGCACCACAAAGAATAAACACACTTTTTACTAAGTGCAATAAAAATAGAGGTAAACTACCAATAGGAGTTAAACTTGAAAAATATAATAAATATTCAAGTAGTTGTAGCACTTATGATTTTGAAGAAAACAAACAAATAAGGGTACATTTAGGTTATTATGATACTCCTAAAAAAGCATTTGAAGTATATAAAAAATTTAAAGAAAAATATATTAAAGAAGTAGCAGATTATTATAAAGAATCTATTCCTCAAAATTTATATAATGCTATGTATTCTTATATAGTAGATATAAATGATTAAAATATTCATGTGGTGTTCCTAAAAAATAGTAGACAACACTATTAAAATAAATCCTAACCCTTTTGGGTTAGGGTAAGGAGGATGATATATGATAGCATTGAAATACAATTTAAAAAGAATAAATGAAATGTATAAGTTTAAAGAAGGATGGGATGGATATGATGCTGATCCAATTCCTAAAGAAATATTGGATTTGACTAAAAACCTTCTTAAACGTATAAAAATACAACCCGAAGTATTTCCAGTAGCAACGGGGCGTGTTCAATTAGAATATGAAAAAGGGAATAATTATTTAGAAATAGAGTTGTGTGAAAATAGTCTTAGTCTTTTTATGCTAAATGAAAAAGATAAAGATAGTTTTAGTATAAAATCTTATTATGAGTTCAAAGGGATAGATTCTATTTCAGATTATATTAATCTTCTTATAGAAGAATATGTAAAGGAGTGGTGATATGTTAAATAAATATTTTGATAATATTATAGATAAAGAATTTATTACCGAAGAAATATTCTATGGCAGTCTATTAGATAAATGGTTAAAAAGTGGATATGAAGAAAATAGTATAACTAACATATTAATACTTACAGATGATGAAGTAAAAGTTGTCAACTCTATAAGAAAATGTATTATAATTCCTTTTAGAAAAAGTATTGATAATAATTCGATTGGTAAATCTATATTAAAAAGAGATTGTGGATATGAGGTTCTTATGCAATTATTTACTTATTCTGATGAAGAAAGAACTGTAGCATATAATCCTATGTTAATAATTAATATAGAGAACATAGAGAGATTTAAGGAGAGTGGTAGAGAAAATTATGATGAATACCATGAGATAATTTTAGATACAAATTATATTGACGGTATTGCTATTGAAGA
>ERZ808278.643-NODE-643-length-20426-cov-4.568210_pt1 | contig 20426 bp, 20 predicted proteins | sample MGYA00521239_ERZ808278 | MGnify/ENA primary metagenome ERZ808278 (study PRJEB31516, sample SAMN03275600) | gut metagenome | biome: mammalia-associated habitat; material: feces | host: Papio cynocephalus | place: Kenya | collected 2012-07-17 ... | reverse complement strand
GGGATGACTTTGGAACAAAAGGGTATGTAAGAATTGCTTACTGTGTAACAACAGAGCAGATTGAAAATTCTTTACCAGCATTTAAAAAGCTGGCAGAGGAATATAAGAAATAAATGAAAGAGTGTTATAGGTCAGTATAGCATATGTGAAGTTTGTTAGGACTCTATGTCAAGTGGTGTCGTTTGCTTATTAGATTAACGTCATTACTGGGCATAGAGTTTTTTGCTGTCCATTATGTCTCAAATCTCAATCGTTTATTATAGAGGAAAGCAGGAAGTGGAGTAAACAGGGAAAATATAGAATGTTTTTGAAACTTTTATATCCAACCACCATCCAGACGTAGAATCTGACTCGTCATATAATTATGACCAGTTGCTATGGAGTAAGCAAGTTCTCCCACTTCTTCAGGGCGTCCCATGCGACAGGATGGGATTTCGTCTATTAAAGCGTTCCTGTCTTCTGGTTCTAGAAACTGATTCATTTCGGTATCAATACAGCCACATGCGATTGCATTTACCTGGATATTGCTTGGTGCCAGTTCCTTCCCTAGAGCTTGTGTAAAGGCATTGATCCCACCTTTTGTAGCACTATAAGCAACTTCACAAGAAGCCCCAACGACACCCCATACGGAGGAAATGTTTATTATTTTTCCGCCGCCATTGGCAAGCATAAATGGAATTACTTGAGAGCTGCAATTGTACACAGAGGTAAGGTTTGTACTGATAATTTCGTTCCATTCATCAGGTTTCATGTCTTGAAGCAGTCCAATTTTTGAAATGCCAGCATTGTTTATAAGAACATCAATGGTTCCAAAATGAGATTTGATTTCTTCATAAAATCTGCTTACGGTTTCATAGTCGCCTACATTTCCTTGTAGAGAAAGGCAGGAAGTTCCCAGACTCAGAATTTCTTCTTCTAAAGATTTCATAGCCTCTATATTAGAAATGCAATTGATTACCACATTCCAGCCATTTTTGGCAAACGTAAGAGCACAGGCCTTACCGATTCCCCTTGAAGAACCTGTAATAAAAACTGTTTTTTTCATGATTGTCACTCCTGTTAATAAGTATTACATATCTCTTCCGAGCTAAACACCCAATGAGTGTATGTCTATGTAAGTATATCATATGCATAGAAATGTTTCCAAAACAGAAAAAGTTGATATTACAAAAGCTATCTGTTATACTAAATAAGTTAGTTAGAATTTTTAGGAAAAAGATTGATAGGTATAGGATGAGTAAATGAAAAAGAAATCGGGACAAATATTTATAAGAGGATTTGTAAAAACATTTTTAAGTGTGTGCGCGTTAGTGCTAATATTTTTTGCAAGTTATAAGCTAACGGGAGTGTATTTAGAGAAAAACGGGGAAAAGAACTCCGGCGATAAAATAAATATGCAGCGAGAAGGAAGAATTGATTCTGTTGCGTTTAATCTGATATTCTGCTTGAACGAAACAAGCAAAGAATTAGAACAAGTTGTTTTGGAAACATTGAATACTAAGACAGATTGTCTTGTATATACTACGATTCCAATGAATACAAGACTTGCTATGTCTAACGAGCTTTATCAGGAATTTTGCCAGAATAACAGTGATGTACCACAGATTATATCATTTGATTCATTTAAGGATTATGTGAAACCAGCGGAATACTATGATTTTGCAGCAAAGTTAGTAGATGATGCATTAGGTATTGATATCAGCTATTATACAATTGTTCCATTAGATGTATTTGCTGATGTATTTGTTAAAGAAAAAGATCATGTTGAATTAACAGAGACAGTAAAAAAGACAGTTTCAGAGTTTGATGAAACAAGGATTATTAATTATTTGACTGATTTTTATAAAAACACAAAAAGCAATCTGTCATTGGAACAGAGATTAACGTATACTCCAGCACTATCCAAAGTTGTATGGGAAGATGTCATATATCATGTGATTCCTGGACAAGACGAAAGCATGGGATATGTAATTGATACAGAAAAGTCAACTGCAATCTGGGATGCTATGAGGAATAATTACGTAGCGGAAGAGATTAAGGGACTTGTAGGACTTGCAGAAAGGGTATCGTTAGACAAAAATATCATTATATACAATGGAAGTGGTATCAATGGTCTTGCAAGCAATATACAGGATAAGTTAGAAGCAGAGGGCTATACAATAAGTCAAATAGGAAATTATACAAGCAGTGATGTACAGAATACCATTATTCAAGTAAAAGAAAAGGGACTTGGTAATGATTTGATTTCTTACTTTAAAACTGCAACCGTCGAAATTAATGAGAATATGCCGGATGGGGTAGACATACAAATTATACTTGGAAAATCAGAGTCTGCATCGTAAGGTGAAACTACAGGAATTGTTGTAAAGGAATGACTATATGGAAGCGAAAGTAAACATAATGGGACTGGACGTTGATTTAATCAGCACTGACTTATTTACTAGAAGAATGGAAGAGTATTTAACCAACGACTATCTCAATTTAATATTTATACTATCCACAACAATGGTATATGATGCAATGGAAAATGAGGCTTATAAAGAGACTCTTTCCAAAGCGGATATGCTCATTCCGGGCGAGGAAGCGATGCTTACAGAGTTCCACGTGGATGCGCTTAGAGAAACAGGAATTGTAACCAATTACCGTTGTATGTATCAGATGCTGGATGCTATCAAGGATGATAATAAAACAATGTATCTGGTAGGAGTTGATGAATTGGAAATGAAGCGCTTTATGAAGTTAAGTAAAGAACTTTTTCCAGGTATAAATATTTTAGGTGCATATTGTGTATCGGAAGAAATAAATATGGAACTGGTAGTAAATGAAATTAATGGAGCCTATCCAGATATTCTGACGGTGATTATGAATTCACCAGAACAGGAAAACTGGATTGTTGAAAATAGTGCAAAAATAAATGCCAAGCTTTGTATTGGAATTGGTGGAGTGATTAAAAAAATGTTAGAAGAATACAAAGAAGCACCAGTCCTTTTCCGTAAGCTAGGTTTAGAAGCTGTGTATAGTAAGCATATTAAAAAGGCTATTATTAAGCTAAGGAAGCTATGGCAAAATCGTATATTCGAACGTAAGGTAGAACATTATAAAAATAAAAAAGGTGAATAGTTGGATAGAAACATGAATGACAGAAAAACGAGACAGAATAGTAAATGGATTAGATTACTGATTATTACAATAGGGACATTTATAATGGGGGCAGGGGTTAATCTGATTTATGAACCTATGAATATGGTTGTAGGTGGAGTTTCAGGTTTAGCGATTGTTGTGAAGAAGGTTACAGAAGGAGTTATAAAAGGCGGGGTACCAGTATGGATTACTACAGCGGTTGTCAATATTCCTTTGTTACTCTTTGCATTAAAGGTTAAGGGTGCAAACTTTGTGAAAAGAACTTTATTTGCAACAGTTACATTTACATTAGCATTATACATTATTCCAAGTTACAGCATTATTGAGGGTGATAGATTTCTTGCAGCCATAGCAGGAGGAATGCTTACTGGAACAGGACTTGGCTTAGTATTTCGTAACGGTGGTTCTACTGGAGGAACCGATCTATTAGGTACAATTCTAAATCATTATTTTCCAAATTATTCAGTTGCCAACATGTTATTGTTTGCTGATTGTACTATTATAGTGCTAGGAGCATTTATCTTTGGTATCAACAGCGCTTTATATGCGGCACTAGCAGTATATGTTACAACTAAAATACTAGACAATCTATTAGAGGGAATGAAATTTGCGAAACTGGCTTATATCATTTCAAATGAGCCAGATAAAATGTCAGCTCACGTAATGGAAACACTAGGACATGGTGCAACCTTTATTGAAGCCCAGGGTGGATATACAAAAGAAGCAAAGAGAATGCTTATGTGTGTTGTATCAAACAAACAAATTGTTAAATTAAAGGAATGTGTTGCGGAAATTGATCCAAACAGTTTTCTAATTATTTCAGATGCTAGGGAAGTATTAGGTGAAGGTTTTATTGAAATTGACTATTAAACACCCCTAATTTTTAGGCAAAAAAATAGGTATTCGTCGAAAATAAAATTTAGTATACAAAATATACAAAACCCTAAAAAGTAATTTGTGGAAATGGGATATGGTTTTACACGGACAAATAGTGTATCATATCCTTATGAGTGAGGTACGGAAATAGTACCGTATAACTTTTTAGGGAGGAAAGCAATAATGGCAAGCTTATCATTAAAGAATATTAATAAAACATATCCTAATGGATTTGTAGCAGTACATGATTTCAATTTAGAGATCGAAGATAAAGAATTCATCATCTTCGTAGGTCCTTCAGGTTGTGGTAAATCTACAACACTTCGTATGATTGCTGGTTTGGAAGAAATTACTTCTGGTGAATTATGGATCGGCGACAAAATGGTTAATGATGTAGAACCAAAAGATAGAGATATTGCGATGGTATTCCAGAACTATGCTTTATATCCACATATGTCAGTATATGATAACATGGCTTTCGGCCTTAAGTTAAGAAAGACACCAAAGGATAAGATTGACAAATTAGTTCACGAAGCAGCTAAGATCCTTGACATTGAACATTTATTAGATAGAAAACCAAAGGCTTTATCAGGTGGTCAGAGACAGCGTGTTGCTATGGGACGTGCTATTGTTCGTAATCCTAAGGTATTCCTTATGGATGAGCCTTTATCAAACTTGGATGCTAAATTACGTGTTCAGATGCGTATCGAGATTTCCAAATTACATCAAAGACTTGAAACAACAATCATTTACGTAACACATGACCAGACAGAGGCTCTTACACTTGGAACAAGAATCGTTGTTATGAAAGATGGTGTTGTACAACAGGTTGATGCTCCAATTGACTTATATCAGAGACCAAAGAACTTATTCGTAGCTGGATTCATTGGTTCACCTCAGATGAACTTCATTGAATCAAAAGTTGTAAAATCTGGTTCAGACGTAATGTTAATGTTCGGTTCTCATTCTATTAAATTACCTGAGAACAAGGCTCAGATTCTTCTTGACAAAGGATATGAAAACAAAACAGTTATCATGGGTATTCGTCCAGAAGATATTAAAGATGAAGAAATCTTCATTAACTCTACTCCAGACGGAGTTATTGAAGCAACTATCAAAGTTTATGAAATGCTTGGTGCTGAAGTATTCTTATACTTCTCAATCGACCAGTTCGAATTAACAGTACGTGTTAATCCTCGTACAAATGCTCGTCCAGGTGATACAATCAAACTTGCATTTGATTTATCCAAGATTCATGTATTTGATAAGGAAACTGAAAAAATTATCTGCAATTAATAGTGGATGTGCAACATATTGTAAGTTAGAACATAAAAAGACACCTGTGGAACGAAAGTTCTACAGGTGTTTTTTTCAATTTATATGCAATTTCGTTTCATGCTATTGGTATTATATTGTTCACTAAATAAACAATATAATACCAACTCTTTTTTGACTATTTAATATAAATTTTACAACTAACCTATTCTACTTTTATTTACTTTTTAACAAATTGGTGATAAAATGACAAGGAATAAGAACAGAAAATAGCTAAAAGGAGTGTAGGGAATGATTTCAAATCAGATTCTTCAAAATACAATTGAGGGACTTAAAGCTATTACAAGGACAGATATTTGTGTAATGGATACAGAAGGTAAGGCATTAGCAGCAACCATTTCCAATGCCGATGACTATGAACAGGCAGTATTAGCTTTCGTAGAATCACCAGCGGACAGCCAGGTCTTACAAGGTTTTCAGTTTTTTAAAGTATTTGATGAACATCAGTTAGAGTATGTAATATTAGCAAAAGGTGATAGTGAAGATGTGTATATGATCGGTAAGATTGCATCATTCCAGATTCAGAACCTTTTGGTTGCATATAAAGAGCGTTACGATAAAGATAACTTTATAAAGAATCTATTATTAGACAATTTATTGCTTGTGGATATTTACAACAGAGCGAAAAAGCTTCATATTGATACAGAAGTAAGAAGAGTTGTATTTTTAATTGAAACAAAAAATGAAAAGGATGTGAATGCTTTAGAAACAGTTCGTGGATTGTTTGCAAGCAAAACAAAGGATTTCATTACTGCGGTTGATGAGAAAAATATCATTTTAGTGAAAGAACTGAAACAGTCAGAATCTTACGATGATTTAAGTAAAACTGCAAAAGTAATCGTGGATATGCTGAATACTGAAGCAATGACAAAAGTTCATGTTGCATATGGTACAATTGTAAATGAAATTAAGGATGTTTCCCGTTCTTACAAAGAAGCAAAGATGGCTTTAGATGTAGGTAAGATTTTCTACAGTGGAAGAAACGTGGTAGCTTATAATAATCTTGGAATAGGCCGTTTGATTTATCAATTGCCTATGCCACTTTGCAAAATGTTTATACGCGAAATTTTTGATGGCAAATCACCAGACAGTTTTGATGATGAAACATTAACTACTATCAATAAATTTTTCGAAAACAGCTTGAATGTATCAGAGACATCGAGACAGTTATATATTCACAGAAATACGCTTGTATACCGTCTTGATAAGCTGCAGAAGAGCACAAATCTTGACTTAAGAGTATTTGAAGATGCAATTACTTTTAAGATTGCACTTATGGTTGTGAAATATATGAAGTACATGGAGAGTTTAGATTAAAAGAGGAAGGAATGCCAAACGAGATGGGTATAGAGACAAAAGAAATACCTCCGATAGTCTTAGAAGGCGTCTCGAAGACTTATCGAAGTGATGTCTTAGCATTAAATGATATAGATGTTCGAATTGAAAAAGGTGAATTTGTATTTGTTGTAGGGGCCAGTGGTTCTGGTAAGTCCACCTTTATTAAATTAATAATGAAAGAAATTGAGCCTACTAAAGGAAAAGTATTTGTAAACGGCAGGGATTTATTGAGACTTAGAAGAAAGCAAATACCAATACTTAGAAGGAGCATTGGAGTTGTATTTCAAGATTTCCGTCTGTTAAAAGATAGAACTGTTTTTGAAAATGTAGCATTTGCCCAGAGGATTATTGGCGCATCAAAACATGACATTAAAAAAAGGGTGCCAGAAGTATTGGCTTTGGTTGGATTATCAGAGAAAATTCATGCTTATCCTAGGGAATTATCTGGTGGAGAGCAGCAAAGGGTTGCGTTAGCAAGAGCCCTTGTAAATCGACCAACACTTTTATTGGCGGATGAGCCAACGGGCAATCTAGATCCAAAAAACTCGTGGGAAATTATGGAACTTCTTGAGCAGATAAACAGGAATGGAACAACAGTTGTAGTAGTTACTCATAATCAGGAAATTGTAAACATGATGAAGAAGAGAGTAATTGCCCTACATAAGGGCGTTCTTGTAAGTGACGAGAAAAAGGGTGGATACAACTATGAATAAGATAAGTTTATTAGGATACTGCATTTCGCAAGGGTTTAAGAACTTAAAGCGTAACCGCATGTTTTCTCTTGCTTCTGTAGGTACGATTACCGCCTGTTTGTTTTTGTTTGGTATTTTCTTTTCAATACTAATGAATTTTCAATTTATTATTGATAATGCAGAAACATCGGTAGGAGTAACCGTATTCTTTGATGAAGGAATAACGGATAAAGGAATTAAAACCATTGGTGAACAGATTAAGAGCCGACCAGAGGTAATTGAATGTAATTACATCTCAGCAGAAGAAGCGTGGGAAAAGTGTAAGAAGGAAATGTTTGATGGACAGAAAGAGTTGACAGATACATTTTCAGAGGACAACCCATTAGCTGATTCGGCATCGTATGAAGTGTATTTAAGTGATATAAACAAACAGCAGGGGTTTGTGGATTATGTGAAAGGATTAGAAGGGGTGCGACAGGTAAATAACGCAGAGAGCACAGTAAAAAGCTTATCCAGCTTTAATTCTTTAGTGGCATATGCATCTGCAGCTATCATTATTATCTTAATAGCAGTATCTATTTTCTTAATTAGTACAGCTGTTACAATGGGTATCTCAATTCGTCGTGAAGAAATTCGTATTATGCGATTAGTTGGAGCGTCAGATTTTTTTGTAAAAGCACCTTTTATTGTAGAAGGAATTATAATCGGAATTGTAGGAACCTTAATTCCATTAGGAATTTTGTTTGTTCTGTATCAAAAAATTATTTCATATGTATTGAATAGATTTAACATGCTTTCTAATTTCTTAATATTCTTAGAACCAGAGAAAGTATTTGATGCATTAGTGCCAGTATCTTTTGTTATTGGTATTGGAATTGGATTTGTTGGAAGTTATATAACGGTAAGAAAGCATTTGAAAGTATAGTGAGGATAAGGTGGGGTGTGTTCCAGATAGGCAGAAAAGAGCCGAAAGAGGATACACACTTTGCTGTATTTGGGGAAGGAAAGGATTTGAATATGCGTTTTATAAAACAAGTGGTCAAGAGGGCACTGGTACTAACTACCATAACGACTCTTGCTTTTTCCCAGACAGCATCTGCAACTTCTATTCAGGATGCACAGGATCAGAAGAAGGTTCTGGAGTCGAAAAAGGCAGAAGTGGAGAATTCCATTGCAGAGCTAGAAAAACAACAAAACAACATTGTTGCTTACATTGAAAAGCTGGATGAGAAGTTAAATAAGTTAAATGATGAAATTACATCATTAAAGTCGCAAATTAAAGATGCTAATGGCAATCTTGACAAGATAAAGAAAGATTTGAAAGAGGCAAAAGAAACTGCACAAAATCAGTATGATACCATGAAGAAGCGAATAAAATATATGTATGAAAATGGTTCACAGGATTATGTGGAGATTTTACTTAGTGCAAACAGTATTAGTGATTTATTAAACCGGTTTGAGTATATCAATAAGATTAATCAATATGATAATCATCTTCTTGATAAGTATGAAGAGTCTAAAAATCTAATTTCGAAGAAGCAGGTAGAACAGCAAAAACAGATTGAAAAGCTCGAGACAATGCAGAAGGAGCTAGAAGTGGAACAGCAAGGTGTAGAAAAGCTTTCTGCAAAGAAAACAGAGCAGTTGAGAAAGAAGAAGGCTGCGATTAAGTCTTCTAAGTCAAAAGTTTCTGCATACGATTCTGCGATCCAAAAGCAGGAGGATTTACTAGAAAAACTTCTGGAAGAGGAAAGAAAGCGTCAAGAAGAGGAATTAAGAAGACAAGAGGAGCTAAAACGCCAGGAAGAGCTAAAGCGCCAGGAAGAGGAGAAAAAGAAGCAAGAGCAGCAGAATCAGAACTCCAATAATAGTAGTAATAACTCAAGCTCTAATTCCAGTAACAATGGTGGCTTGAGCCCAATCGTCGCAACAGGTACAAGGTACCGCTGGCCTTTAAATGTAAGTGGAACAATCACATCTTCATTTGGATATCGTGATGCTCCAACAGCAGGAGCAAGTTCCTATCACAAGGGAATTGATATTGCGGTGCCTAGTGGGACATCAGTTGTAGCAGCGGCTAATGGAACCGTAACAACTGCATCGTATCAGTCAGCAGCGGGAAACTTTATTATGGTTTCTCACGGAAATGGTGTTTATACGGTTTATATGCACTTATCCTCCATTAATGTATCTGCAGGGCAGACAGTCAGTCAAGGACAGGTAATCGGATACTCTGGGAATACTGGGGTTTCAACAGGCCCACATCTGCATTTTGGTGTAAATGTAAATGGTTCTTACGTGAATCCATTTAATTATGTTAGTAGACCATAATCGGTTTATATGCTTTAGGCTGGAGGATTTAGAATGGAACGTAAAAAATTTCTATCGGGTTTTCTGTGTGGGATAGCGCTTACTCTTTGTATGGGAGTGTTCATTGTGTATGGTAATCAGTTAGGATGGTTTGATAAGATTTATCAGACATCAAAAGGCTCCGAGAAAATTACCAATTCAGAACGTCGGCATGCCCTGCAAAAACTAGGTTTGTTAGAAAAGTATATTGATAAGTTCTATTTGAATGACTTAAATGCAGAGGACTACGAAGATGGTTTGTATAAGGGACTAGTTAGTAGTTTGGATGATAGATATGCAGCGTATTACAACAAAGAAGAGTTTGAAGAAATCACTGCCATGAATAAGGGAGAATATGTTGGTATTGGCTGTTCCGTTTCTTTTGATAAAGAGACAGGAGCGTTTACCATTATTCAGCCATATGAAGGAAGTCCAGCGCAACAGGCAGGAATACATTCTGGAGATGTTCTTGTATCAGTTGATGGAAAAAGCGTAACTGGGAAAACATTAAGTGATGTTGTGGCTATGATAAAGGGAGAAGAAGGAACGAAAGTTAAGTTAGCAGTAACACGTTCCTCATCGGAGAAGCCTGTTGAATTAGTTGTGACTCGTAAAGAAGTGGAAACAAAAACGGTTACTTATTCTATGCTTCAGAATAAAACAGGTTATATTGCCATTTCAGGATTCAAAGATACCACAGTGCAACAGTTCAATAAAGCAGTAGATGCACTAGAGAAAAAGCAAATGGCTGGTCTTATCTTGGATGTGCGGGATAATGGCGGTGGAGCATTGGATGCTGTTGTAAAAATGACCGATCGTCTTTTAGCAAAAGGTCTCATCGTATATACAAAAGACAAAAATGGGAAAGGCGATAAGTACTACGCAAAAGATAAGAAACAGTTAGATTTGCCAATGGTTCTGCTGGTGAATGAAAACAGTGCAAGTGCATCGGAAGTATTTGCAGGAGCACTAAGAGACCATAAGCTGGCTACTTTAGTGGGAACTAAAACATTTGGAAAAGGAATTGTGCAATCAATTTTTTCTTTAAATGATGGGTCTGCAATTAAGCTGACAACATCTAAGTATTATACGCCAAATGGTGATAACATTCATGAAGTGGGGATTGAACCGGATATCGTAGTGGAAATGAACAAGGAATACGACAAGGTAGAAGATGACTTGGAAGAAGGTCCAGATTTGGAAAAGGATAATCAGCTTCAAGCTGCAATAGAATGTATGAATAAAAAGATTGGTGCAAAGAAATAAAGTAAGCTAGTTTGAAAAAAGATAAGATAATCCTACAAGGAGAATGGATTATCTAATATTTGTATTGCCATTGAAATATTGTGACTTTTGTTCAAACATTCGAAACATATTTCAAGGCAGTCCAGAGGGCTGGGGTGTCCTCGTAAACTTTATTTTGGGGCATAGTTCGGAAAAATAATGCTTGAATAAGAAATGCATAAAAAGTTCCGCTTTATCAGATGTAGAATTTCATTTGGTAAAGCGGAACTTTTAAGTTGTAATGGAAGTATATAAATTCAATAAGGAATTACAATACTCAAGTAAAATATATCTGTTATGGAATAGTCCAAAGTTCCGCCATATTTTTTCACGATAGATTTTATATTCTCTGTTCCAATTCCATGCCCTATAGAAGAACGCTTCGTTGTAATAAATTTTCCATCTACAATAACAGGAGCGATACCATAAGTGTTTTCACACGAGATAAAGCAGCAATTACCTTTCTCCTTGATTGCAAGTTTTACATATTTGCGCTCCTTAGCCATTTCGGCTGCTTCCAAAGCATTATCAATTATATTTCCAAGCAATGCACACATATCTTTATCAAGAATTTTGATTTCATTCACTTCTATTACATTTTCCATTTGTATTCCCTTTTGCTGGGCTTTGCTGATTTTACTGTTTAGCAGGATTTGAAGAGGCTGGTTTTCCACGAAAATAAAGTCATTGGCATTGGCTACTGTATTATACATATCATCAAGATATTCATTGAGTAAATCATACTCTTTGGTTTCTAACAGACCATGAATGATGCCAATGTGATTGTTCATATCATGTCGTAGAGAACGAAGATTTTGAACGACTGCACTTAAATCCTCATTAAGCTTATTTTCAAGTTCAATCTGTTGCATCTTTAGCTGAGTTTCTAACTCCTTATTTGCTAGGTTAGTAAGTTTATAACATAACAAAATCATTAATATGGAAATAAAGAGAATTACAATGAGAATCAAAGTAATATATTCATTTCCGTGAAGCTGGAGTGCGGAAGGTCTGTTTGTGAATAATAAACTAAAAATAATAAGCGTAAAATCTAGAATCAGAACTAAAACTAGTTCTAGTTTAAATGATTTTGGGACAATAATTGCATATCGAAACCGTTTGGCAGTGTATTCCACAATCAGAATATTCAAAAACTTAGAAATGACAAGGCAGTAGGCATAACTGGAAAAATGGTTAAAAACGTAATCCTGGTCGCATCCAATAATAGCGGATACAATTAAAATAGATACTACTTCCAGAATGACTGTTAGGAGATAGTTGTAACTGTACCATACGAGTTTTGAAAAAAAGTTGTCTTCATAAAAAACAATTACTACAAGAAAAACCAAAAGCAAGGTAGTCACTTTTATTGCTGTTGGAGACAGGAAATCAATATACTTGATAGCGTGGTATCGGACTGTATTTATAACAAAAAATAAGAGTAATGGTATGTAATGTTTTTTGGGGGTATAGCGAAAGGCAAGTTTTGAGTCTGTAATTCGAAAAAGAAGGAATGATTCGATTAAAATCGAAACAATATTTAGTACAACATTCATATGGAAACCTCCAGTCATTTGTAACAGAAACTAATAAATCCAAATCTAGTTTACAAGCGGAAAAATAAATTGTCAATATCATATAGTGTAGAAAACTAATTACCTCATATTGCGAAAATGGAGACCATGTTGTATGATAGAAAAGGAAGAATTGAGCAATATAGGGGGCGAATATGCAATATAGGGTAGGAATATGTGACGATGAAGTGTTACATGTAAAAATTAATGGTGTATTTGTAAAAGAAATTGCAAAACGGCTGAATTATGACATTGCGGTTGCAGGTTTTACAAAAGCAAGTCAATTGAAAATTTATTTACAAAAGGAAACTCTTGATATTCTGTTTTTGGATATTGATTTGGGAACGGAATCAGGGATTCTTTTAGCAGCAGAATTAACTAAGCAATATCCAGATATGGTTATTATATTTATCACAGGGCATAGAGAGTTTGCCTGTGAGGCTTTTGATGTGGAAGCTTTCGGGTATATTGTCAAACCAGTAGAAGAGCAGAAAATGGAACGAGTTTTAAAGCGTGCTATTTTGCAGGTGCTGGCTATAAAAGGGCAGAGTTGTTCACCTGAGATTATTATTACAGAAGAAAATATCAAGAAAAAGATTATGGAAGAAGATATTATTTTTATTGAAAGACAGAGGTCAAAGAGTATTATACATACCATAAATAGGGACTATAAGGTGTATGAAACAATTACTTCCTTATGTGAACGTTTAAGCTCAGGGTTTCTTCGGATTAACCAAAGTGAAGTAGTGAATAAGAAACAGATCCAGGAGCTCCGGGATAACAACGTGATATTAAAGAATGGAAAAGTAATATCCATAGGTCGAACTTACAGGAAATCAGTATTAGATTCCTATTTTAATTAGTGTTTATTCAATTCTAAGAGTAAGGAAAATAAAAGGTGTAATCATTTTATTTTCCTTATTATCTGTACAAGTTAGTACAAATAATCAAATATTTATGTAATGTAATAGAACTTTATTGTTTTTGAAAAAGAGTTGTCCTACAATTTAATCTTGCAATAAGAAAGAAGGTGAGGGAAATCCTATTTATTAATATGAGGGGGTTGGGAGAGAATCAGTTTGAAGGCAGCAAAATAAAGATTCAAGAAGGAACAGTTGCCGGAGTGTATTTTTTAGAAGAAACATCAAAAAGTACATTTATAGAAAAGCTTAAGAGTGAGCTTGCTGTTATAGATGGAGCAAGTGAAAGAGTTAAATACATAGAAAGAAGGAATATAGATTTAATACTAGAAAACAAGATAGACTCCAGCCTAAGTTGCCAGGAGTACATTTATATGTATTGTATGATTCGTAGTGGGTTTAACATTATGCTGGAAGAAAAATTTGAACAGATTCTAACTCAACTTAATTTAGGATTTCTGAAAGAACAAAAAGTAGGAGAATTAGGGGAAGGATTTCAAGTAATCATACGATGTATCGCAGCTTATTTGGTAGGTATCCAGCTCCTTGTATTTCAAAATGAAATAGAATTTAAAGAAGCAAGAGAGAAAGAAACTTTCCGTACATTTTTAGGATATTTTAAAAGAAACAATGGAATTGGGCTTTTAGTCTCCACAAGGAAAGAACAGCTAGAAGAATTAGCTGATGTTGTTTATGAAATTGCATAAAAATGAACAATATATGAGGAATGAAGAGACGGGGCAAACAAAGAAATTACAAATAGTTAAATAATTGTGTAACATAGATATGAAACATGGCTACTTTTACTTTGTTGAGCTAAAATGTAAGTAAAAGAAGTACAGAAGGGGAGAGGCCAATGTTTCGAATACAAAAGCTGTCAAAAAATTTAGTGGATTCTTTGTTAGTGCCATTTGAAGAGAAAAAGGAATACAGGGAAATTTATGAATACAGTATGGAGGTTCTGCTTTCTACCATTGCAAACCTTATGGTAATCATTACACTAGCGCTGTTGTTCCATATAGAAAGTAATGTATTCTGTTATATGCTCTTCTTTCTTCCGTATCGATTTTTATATGGGGGAGCTCATGCAAAAACACATGTCAGATGCATTGGTACATTTGCAGTAACTATGATTGTATGGATTTTGGTAGCTAGACAAGTACCGAATACAGGATTTTTGCTTGAGGCAGGATTTGCAGTCATTTTAGGCGTTAATGCATTGGATTACAGGAATGCTGAAAAGAAATGTATTGGCAAGACCGTGGTATGTATTGTAGCTTCTGTTATACTGCTTTTTGGCATCAGTTTTGTATCAGAAAACTGTATTAACGGTCTTTGTGGGGTTTTTGCATTAATTACACAGGCGGTATCATTGGAGATTAAAAATGAGAGGTGGAGGGATTATGAAAAAGTTATATAGTAAACTTATGTGCAACAAGAAGGTAATTATGATGGGAAGAATATTAAATGTATTGGGAATGATGGCCATAGCAGCGGCAGATCCAGATTTAAATGCGGGATGCAGCTTATTGCTTTACGAACCTGAGAAACCTGAAAAGCTTAAGAAGGTGAGTAAAAAGGACTTGCTTTTGTAAAAGGTAATCGTTCAATATAGTCAATAATGAGGAGTGGAGGTATCGTATGCTTAATATGTTAATTTGTGATGATTCAGGGAAGCAGATTATATTAGAGAAAAAGGCAATTCTTAATTACCAGGCCGTAAAAAAGCAGGTACTGTTCCGAATACAGACTACAACAAATACAAAAGATGCCTTAAAATATGTTGCTTCCAATCGTGTTGATATAGCGGTTCTGGATATTGAAATTGATAGGAAAACGGGGATTGATGTTGCCAAAGAAATTCTGGCAAGGAATACAGCTTGCAAAATTATTTTTGTTACCAACTATGATTCATTTGCATACTCTGCATTTGAAATAGAAGCATTTGCATATCTCTTGAAACCTTTTGAGGAAAGCCGGTTATGTGAACAGCTTGATAAAATTATGTTGGAGCTCCAGAAAGAACAGCTGCTTGAGAGATACGGCGGTTCTAAATTGGAAATGAAGTTCAAAGGAACAACAAGCTGTGTAAGACAGGAGGATATTCTGTACATAGAAAAAAAAGGGAAAAATGTTGTTGTTGTGACAGATGAACAGGAGTATGAATATACGGATAATCTAAAAGACTTAGAAAAGAAATTGGATACAGAAAGGTTTATTCGCTGCCACAACGGATTCATTGTCAATGTTAACAGGATTGTTTCTTACAGGCGAACGGAAGTATATGTTGGGGAAGAAGAAATATGCATTCCTGTGAGTAAGGCGAATACCGCAAAAGTTGTCAATGCAATGGAGAAGCGGTTGTGGGAGAATGTGTTATGAGTGGAATGATGATGTTTGCTTGGTTTATTCCAGTGTGCATGATGTTTTTGGTGAGTGCCAACCGAAAAACGCAGGGATTAAACCGGGTGATGGAGGAAAATGAGCTGCAGCGACAGGTTATCTGTAAGCAGAAGGAAGCGATTCAAAGAATCCGCAAGAAGCAGCATGAGTATAAGAATAATATTGGAAATTTGAATGCATTACTAATGAACCAGAACGTGGAAAAGGCACAGCAGTTTATGAAAGAACTGTTAGAACAGAATGTGAAAGTAGATGGATTGATTCGCAGGAGTGGCAGTTTTGTGCAACTGATTCTGGATTATAAGATGGAAGAGGCCAGAAAGCGGGGAATCCAGGTGGTGCAGGAGGGCGTTGTCTGTCATGATGTGCCAGTAGATGAGTATGATGTGGCAGTGATTATTAATAATGCTATGAATAATGCCATGGAGGCTTGTGAGAAGGTGGCAGAGGAAGAACGGTATATTCGGTGTGTGATGAATTTGCGAATGGGGTATTTGAATTTGTATTTTGAAAATCCTTGTGGTGGGACAGTTGTAAAAGGAAATGGTGGTTTGCTTACGAGTAAGGCCAATCGTGCGGAGCATGGATTTGGGCTTGAGAATATTAAGAGTGCTGTGGAGAAGTATGATGGCATTATGAGTTATGAGGTTAAGGATGGAACATTTGGTCTTAGGTGTAGTATAAGGGTTCTGGATGGGAAAATTGCATAGATGGTTTTGGAAAGGCAACTTTATCTTGGGAGAGGATGAGGTTGTCTTTTTTTGTGGGATGTGATGTAGTAAACTTGTGTTAATCTTATCGTTAATAAGGAATCACAATATTCACCGTAAACACTTCTTCTACCCAAAAGTCAATTGTACCATTATACTTCTTCACGATAGATTTAATATTTTCCGTTCCAATTCCATGCTCAAGCGTTGCCCGTTTGGATGTGATAAACTTTCCATCAACAATGACAGGTGCTTCCGCATAAGTATTCTCACAGTGGATAAAACACTCGCTGTTTTTTTCTTTTATTACAAGTTTTACATAACGATCCGATTCTAGTTTTTCAGTAGCCTCATAGGCATTATCAATGATATTACCAAGAAGTGCACACATGTCTTTATCTGGAATCTTAATTGCACTGACTGTAATCTCAGTATCTAGTTTAATATTTCGTTGTTGTGCTTTGCTAATCTTACTGTTTAGCAAGATCTGAAGCGGTTGGTTTTCCACGAAAATGAAGTCATTTGCATTGGCTACTGTAGAATATATTTCATTTAAATATTCATCTAGTAAATCGTACTCTTTGTTAGCCGATAAACCTCGGATTATTCCAATGTGATTGTTCATGTCATGTCTTAGTGAGCGTAGGTTTTGAACAACAGCACTAAGATCCTCATTCAGCTTATTCTCAAGTTCAATCTGTTGCATTTTTAATTGGTATTCCAACTCTTTATTCGCCAGATTGGTAAGCTTATAGGATAACATAATTGTGACACCTGAGATTAGCAGTATAACGGTAAGAATTAGGGTAATATACTCATTATTATGTGTCTGAAGCATCTTTGGATTCGTAGTGAAGCGCAGGCTTAAAACGATTAATGTAAAGTCTAGAATGAGTATGAAAACCAACTCTAGCTTAAATGGTTTCGGAATGATGATACTATGATGAAAACGTCTTACTGTATATTCAACGGCCACGATGTTTAGAAATTTAGAGATAATATAGCAGTAGGCAGTGATTGGAGCGGTTGATAGTAAGTATTCTGTATTGCATTGCAGAACAACTTTGACAATAAGTAGTGCTGTTATATCAAAAATTATGTAAAGCAAATAATTAAAACTGTACCATAGCAGTTTGGTAAGCAGCTTATCCTGGTAGAAGAAAATTACTACCAGTAGAGTAAGGAATGGAGCCAGTACCTTTGCAACGATATTACAGCTAAATAGCTGATACATCATAGCAAAAAAGCAGCCAAAATTAATGACAAAATAGCAAAGCAAAGGAAATAATCGTAGAATGTTATTGCGATTGGAACTAAGCATCGTGTTGGTAACACGGAATAAAATAAGTGTTTCTATAATATTAGAAATGATATCAAACAGTAGTATCATATCCAAACCTCCATAAACATAAAGTACAAGCATTTTATAGGATATGTTTAGTTTACAAGTTAATAACTAAATTGTCAATAATCTAACATTCCTAGTACTAATAGTCAGTTACTGTGCTAAACTAGTAGTTGAAGTAGGTATATGTAGAATCATGGAGAAAAATATGGGTTCTATTACAAGCAAATAATACCTAGTTGATAGAGGAATAGATTTAATAGCGATAAGGGGAGAATGTTAGGTAGCAGTCGAGAACTAGAATAGTGTTTGGCAGTTAAAACTTTTATTTGTAGTGTGTGTTACAAATAATAAAAGTTTTATGTAATATATGAACTATTTATTGTTTTATGAGTAATGCTAATTACAAATAATAAGGTTTTTTTGTAATATAGATAACAATTATAGATTATTGTTATGATTTATTGTAAGGTAGATGACAGAGAGAAAGAGAGAGGTAAATCATGTAGAGTGCATAGTTTATATGGGTTTGGAATGGAGAATATTAAGGATATAGCAAGGAAGTATGATGGGTTTACTAGTTTTGGAGTGGAAAATGGTGTGTTCTGGCTTCGATGCGGCTTGAGCATGTGTGGAAGGGAAAGTGCATAAATAGAAGGTGTGTGAAAAATGACTTAACAGAGGTGTTAGGTCATTTTTTTGTGGATGGGAAGAGAATTAGTGTACATATTAAAAAGGGGAATAGATGGAATATATAGTGGAACAGATAGCTAATTGGAGGAATTGTAGAAGAAAGGTTGTTCGAAGAATAATTACTTGACACGCTATCAAAGAAATAGTACACTATCAATAGATAGTAGAAAAGCAGGAGGTGGTCACTGTTAAACTAAGTATACAATCAAAAGAAAAAGATATAGTTGAGTTCCTGAATTATTTACACCAGATTCTACAGCATGAGGATTTTGATATTGACAGAGATTTAACCTTAATTCGCAAGAGAAAGAAAAATGAAGAGCAGTTCTCGACGCCATATACATTACTAGATTTGGATTACGATATGTTCGATGTTGTAGAACGATTAAAGGAATTAACGATTAGAGAATATTCGGAGACACTTATTGATAAAGATGATCTTAATCCACCAATGCTATTCGTTTTTGGCAAAGAGATTCAGTGTCGGCAAGTATACATAAAGCTGAAGATTAAAGGAATGTCCACAAGGCATGTGTTATGTGTTTCATTCCATTATGCTAAGAAAAAAATGCATTTTCCTTATGTGTGATTGAAATAAAAGGAGGGGTAACAATGGAGAATAGCACATTAATTAGAAGAGTTCATATGGAATGTCCAATATGTGATAAAGTTCATGAAGTTGAGGAAAGAACACGTCAAGCGATGATTACTATAAAAGGAGAAGAGGTAATTTATGAGGAGAGGTTCTATTATTGTGCATATGTTAAAGAAGGGGAAGCGGAATTTGAATCGGCAAAAATGGCTAATGAGAACCTTTTAAATGCTCGCAATGCGTATCGTAGGAAGCAAGGACTACTTACATCTGAGGAGATTGTGGCAATTCGTGAAAGTTATGGGTTATCTCAAGTGGATTTGGCGAGATTATTAGGCTGGGGAGAGGCAACAATATCTAGATATGAGAGTAAGGCAATTCAAGAGGAAGCGTATGATGTGATGCTTCGTTTGATTCGAGATAATCCTATGATGGCATTGGAGTTTTTTAAGAAGAATGAAAAGAAGTTTTCGGAAGTTAAGGGAAAAGAGTTGCGAGGAAGGATTATTGAGAAGATTGAGGAATCTGGAAAGGAATATTTAACAAGGCAGGCTTTTGAAGGAGAGTATGCTGCGTATGATATTCCTTCGGATTCCAATGGATATACTAAGTTGGATATTGATAAGTTAGAGGCTATTATCTCGTATCTTGCCAAAGAGGACTCAGGGGTGGTTAAGATGAAGTTGATGAGAATGCTTTGGTATTCTGATGCATTGGCATATGAGAAGAATGGATGTGCGATGACGGGACTGGTATATCGGCATGAAGCGATGGGGGCATTGCCTGTGGGACATTGTAGTCTTATGAATTTGCAAAGGCTGAATGTGAAAGAGGAAGTAAGAAGTGATTATGATATGGTTCTTCGTGTTTATCCGAATGAGGAGATGGATTATTCGGTGATTGGGGATGAGGAGAAGGAAATATTGGATGTGGTAGTTGAGAGGTTTAGGGGGCATAAGGGGATTGCGGAGAGTATGAAGGAGGAAGTGGTTTATGAGCGTACTTCTGTGGGGGCTGTGATTCCATTTAGTTTGGTTAGGGAGAGTAAGGAATAGGGAGTTTGAATAGATGAGTGTTGGAAAGGACAGTCTTTTCATGGTGAGAGAGTTGCTGGCGGAGAGGGCAATGTCATTAAGTTAAGATGATTAAAATAGCAGAGTAATCGTATTTCAAA
>ERZ808278.641-NODE-641-length-20488-cov-7.970195_pt1 | contig 20488 bp, 22 predicted proteins | sample MGYA00521239_ERZ808278 | MGnify/ENA primary metagenome ERZ808278 (study PRJEB31516, sample SAMN03275600) | gut metagenome | biome: mammalia-associated habitat; material: feces | host: Papio cynocephalus | place: Kenya | collected 2012-07-17 ... | reverse complement strand
ACCCACCTCAATATCGTCGAGTGTTATTGACTTAATAACTGAGTTAACGTGCTTAAAAAGAATGTTTCGCATTTGTTCGCCATATGCCTTTGCCTTCTTTTCATTAAACCTCTGTTCATAAGTAATACCATATTTCGCTTTTATTGCAGCCTTGCCCTCATTGGACTTGGCATAATTCTTGACCAATTTCATAATATATTTTTCGGAAATCATACCAAGTCCTCCATTTCAATCAAAGGTGTGTTTTATTAAGTTATCTATAGACTCTCCACCCTTGTATTTCATTCCATATTTTATCAACAAACGAGTTGCCGCCTAGTTTTTTATACTGATTATAGAGACGTTCCAGATTTTCATATTCGTACTCTGGCATTTCTCCGTCTTTCGCATATTTATAATAAATATTCGTTATATTGTTTCTTAGTAAGCACCTGTCTGTCTCCCTCCGATTCTCGTTTTCCGCCTTTTTCCCCGTAATTTTATCCCTAAATGGCTTACACGTAAGTGTAAATAAGGTTGTTCCGCTAACGAGAACAGAAAGCACCAGACTTGTGATTTGTAACCATTCTGGCATTTTTGCTCCCTTGCGAGAATACTCCTCAATTGGGAGCATCCTCGATATTAATTATTTTCGATTTTGTTTTGACGATCAACGATTGCATTTACTAGTGCATCCGTCGTTACGCCCTCTTGCGGTAAGTTTAATTCCTTGAGCTTTTCCAAGATTTCCTGCATCTTTTCTGGAGTAACTTCTTGAAGTTGGGCTCTTATGCTTTGTATCATCTTGTTGAGTTCGCTCAATATACCGCTATTCTTTTCTAAAACATTTCTTTTAAAGCGTATTTCTTCATCTGCTGCACGTAACACATCATCGCAAAACGGTTGACAAATGTCATAAACCGCATCAAACAGATTTGTATATCTAAGAAGCAACCACGCCTCATCGATGTTTTGTGGCAACTCAACGTTTGTAAAGTAATTAATTACAAAGTATCTCTTTGCAAATTCACACATATCCGGACAATACGTTTCCGTACCATCGCTGTTCTTTTGGATAACAAGCGATACAATATCCTTAATCATACGCAAACGCATAGAATAATTGATTGTAGGCTTGACAATGATAGAAATACTATTGTCTTTTCCAAACGTTACCGTTTGTTCGCGAGCATTAGAATCGTTCGCTAATGTTTCATATAATTTTTCCTTGTCGTCCATATGTTCCTTTATTCCTTTGTCTCCTTTTTGTTTTTTCTACGTTCGGCTCGCTGTTTTTGTACATAATCATAAGTTGTCCATCCGCCATCTATCTTCGACCAAGACACCCACTCATAAGAAATATCAGGATAAACGAACCAAAACATCTTTCTTTTTATTTTCGCCTGGGCGTCTGCGAAACCTTTTATGTCTATCACACGTTCATTTCCGTTGGAATATTTAATGTAAAAATCAGCCTTGTATTCAATCGGAAGTATTTTTTTTCCGTCTTTTTTAAATGCAGGTTGAAGTATGTATTTTTTTTGCCTTTCGCAAACGATGATTTCGCCCTTCTCCATACAAGGTTTAACAACTTCTTGATAGTATCTCATCTCTATTGCGCTATCGAAAACAATACCGTCTAATGTACGCTTTGCTTTGTCTTCATTTATGTTAAATTTATTTTTGTTCATTTGCAAAACAGCACCCTCCGGAAATCGGAGGGTGCGAAATGGTCTTTAGCCTTGGTCGCCGGTCGGAGTCGTTGTTTGATCCGCACGCTCAATATCAAGGAAGTTGCCATCATCATCGCTTGCAAGTTCAAATTCAAGGTCAATGCTGATGGGGTCTCCAGAACCATTATAAACCGCGTTATAATTGGGTTTGACAAGTGCTTTATATGCAGTTATCGTCTCATTATAAACGGTGCCAGATTCATCTTGCCACACAGTTTTGCCTTCAATCTTGTAATATTTCGGTGTAACAAGAATGTCGTCTTTGAAGCTAACTTTCTTGCTGGTGTCGGAAGGATCGCCGTCGGAAAGCAATGCTAAAATTTGCATATTGACAATTTGCGTAGAAATCTTGATGCTTCCTTCTTTGGGGTCTTTGAAGCCAATCATCTTGGTGTGTCCTTGACCGCCCGTCGCCCAAGTAATTTCACCAGTTACTTCAATGCTAACTTCATTTGCAAAGTCGATGGCAACCGTTTTTGTGCTATCGCTCAAACTTGTCAACACAAGATTAAGACCATAGCGGTTTGCCATCTTAGTTGTATTACTCATAGCCATTATAGTTTTCTCCTTTTTTAATTAAAAATTGGTTTCAACCAGGCCTGGATATCAAAATCCTTTCCTCCGTGATTACTAAAAGCCATTTCGTTTATATCCATAGCTCTTAAATATCCATATTGGAAAAATTGGTCATATAGTTGAAAAACCGTAAGTTCATAAATGTTTAACAATGTATAGCCGGTTGGTGCTGCACAAAGTTTTGAAATAATGTTTCCAAGAGCCATTTTTTCGTCTTTCTGATGGCTTTTATTCGCCCTTTTTAAATGCTCTTGCGCCTTTTGCCACAACGCTTCCGCCTCTTTACTAGCGAACTTTGTTGGCATAGTTTTATTCCCGAGATTTACATAATTTAATTGCAGCACTATGTCTCGGATTACTTCAAAATTATCTCTATTTATCGAGCCGATTTGCTCTTTTTTGCCCGAGCTATAAACAATAAAACTCTTGGAGTCGTTGTCCCATTCAAGTGATTCCAACATAAAAAAGCCAAGAGCCTCTGTAAAAATGGTTTGTGCATTCGGCACAATCGATACAATGTCAAAAACAGAAAGGTTTTGAGCCTTGTCGAGTGCCTTCATTTTTTTACCGGTAACATATCTTAAATACTTAATTAAATCTTCTTGTTCCCAAGAAATAACATTTATATAAAACCGATATTTCCAAACGCCGATCCCTGTAGTGGGCTTTAACTCTTTTAACTGCGGAGACCTAAAGTGACCAACCCCATTTATTGGGATGGGGTCTCCACTTACCAAATCTTCATAATGTAGCTTCATTCATTTATATCCACTATATTAAAGTCGGGTACTGAATAGGTTATTTCTTTTATTGTAAACCCGCTAATCGGCGTAATGGTTTTAACTGACATTAATTTCAGCCTTCCAATGCCAACAATGTCAGAATTGTTTAAAATTTTATCTATATATCTAACTAGGTTGTCTCTGCGATTTCCTAATATACCCTTGAACAACGACGGGCTAAGTTTCATATAGTTTTTGTGACACGCAACAGTCACATACAGTCTAGCGTTCTTTATCGTTTGGTTATCGACGCTGTTTATGTCAATTTCGACCCAAACATATGCGCTGGATTCGTTTGTCGTTTCGTCTACATATTGATAATTGAATATGTTTCTCTCTAAAACATTATCAAAATCATCTTCTCCAACATCGCTAAATTTTTTGTTTACAATCAATCCTACACATTTATCATCACTAGCTATTTTTGTTACTATTTGCGCAGGATATTCTACCAGTTGATCCAAATATGTTTTAGCCAATTGACATCACCGCCACTTCTTTATTTCCATCGTCAAATTCTTCGGACAGGCACGAGCAAGTAATCTTAATAATTTCTCCTACCAACTTGTCGTCAACGTCCACAGAAATCTGGCATTCGTTTCCATTCGCTGAAAATGAAACCCCATTGGGAGCGCTTACGCCCCAAACGATGTTATCGACAGCACAGTCGTTACCAAATTCATCAACACCCGTAACCGAATATTTGCGCGATGTGCCAATTCGAATAGTTTCTCTTCCCTTTATTAGGAGATACTTTCTATCACTTTCATCTTGGTTGTCGTCACCGAATGCTTTATAATCACAAATTTTCAATTGAAGATTATCCGTTTCGGGATTGTAAACATCATTTTTGAGCCTAAACTGCATTAAATGGCTGCCCTTACCGTAATTTTTCGAAGTTATATCAATCCACGCGATTTTCCCAACTTCCAAAATCGTTTCGCCTTTTGCATTCAAAATTACATCTAGCGCAAGCCTTTTGTCTACGTATAAAGATGTACTATATACATCCATTGAAACATAGCAGGTATATGTATTATCCGTAACGATAATTGCCTTATCGCCACTCTTAGAATAAGAACCATCATCCACAATTGCGTATTTATTGATAATCGCAAGCGAATGATCTTGATAAGAGAAAATATGATTGCACATCCATATTTCACCATATCTAATTCCATATTCGTCTTCATACATCTCCATACACAGCCAGTGCTCACCAAATACTTCTATCAAATCGCCGATGTACATTTCATCTCCGGGCAGCACTGTCACCTTGCATTTATTTGTATCTTTGCGAATTGCAACAATCGGTTGAGGATTTCCGTTACGTTTTGCTCCTGGTTGGTATGCCGGGGAATATCTTAATTCCTGATTAATCGCATCAACAACGCTTTGCTTATCTTCTTCAACATTATCTTCTTGTTGAGATCTCAAATACTTTCTGTATTGTTCAAACTCGTCGTAATCACTCGGATGCTCCATTCTTTACACCTCCATAATTCATATACAAAGTATCAATCTCGTGTGTGGAATCTAAAATGAACTTTCTCCATTTTTTAAAACCAACATCGTGAGTATGAATGTACTGAAGATTATTGAGGATATAGATTACACTCTTTTCTTCTCCAAGTTCTGGGAAAGTGTCCATTGCTCCTTGTAAATTGATTAGCAACCATTCGATGTGTTCGTTGATATGATTATCAAGCCCGTTATTAATCTCTTCTTCTTTCATCGGCAAAAGCTTAAAAACGTCTCCGCAAAGTTTTTCGAGATAGCACAACAATCTTTTTCGTTCTCTGTTCATTTGCCACCTCATACTTTTAAGTCACCGATATTGCCATATCGATAACTATATTCACGCATTTTTCCAAGATACTCTTTGTACGTCATTTCCATAAGATTACGCATTGATGTCAGCAAATTAGCAGGAGAATAAGATGTGTAATCACTCTTGTGAATAACGTTGCGCAAAAGCTTTGTATTAAAAGTGTGTGCTTTATACCAGTGATACGCTATTCCCAGCGATAAAACTTCTATAACTTCATCTGACAAATCTTCCTCAAACTCCTCCGACTCAAGGTCGAATTTAGTGAGATCGAAATTCGGACAACAGTGTTGGAAATCCATCGCAGATGATATTAAATATTGTTTTAAAACGGATTCTTTGATTTCTGTAGTTGTGTTCAAAAAAGTATAGTCGGAGAATTTAAAAACAGCCCTTTCATAAATTTTTGAAAATTTTGTAGACATAATTCTCTCCGATCAATCTAATGTATCAAAGTCACAGCCAAGCAATTTAGATAAAGTTTTTATTCTTCTGATTGAATCGATTTTCCCATCGGCAATGAAACCCGCAATTGCTACGATTAAATTGTCTTTTGCTTTATCAGACATAAGAGAAATACGAGACTTAAGTTCAGCTTCACTCCAGTTACACACTTCTTCAAAGTCCGAAGGATCTATAAAGTTAGAGTAATATTGTGTAATAACCAACGCTCTGCAAATATCTTCAGGGGTTGCTTTGCAGTCTTCGCCTTCGGCAACACCAACAATAATAACCCATTGGTTTTTAAAAAATCCCACCTGATCGGACTTCATCTCTCTGAGCTCTCTCATCGACATTAATTGAATTTCTCCAGGATTTTCCCATACAATCAAATCTCCGCTCTTACGATTTTGATAAACAAGTTTTCCGTAAAAGCCGCTTTTAACTTGAATTAATACCGAATCGCCAATGTTAACAAATCCTTTTTTATCTTTTTCTTGTGCTGTTCTTTCCATATTTTCCATAATAATTCTCCTTTAAATCCTTAAAGAAGCGGGCAAAAGCCCGCTTCTATTCGTTCTATTCTTAGGTAAACGAATAAACACCCAACTTTTGACCGACAGCAACGCCGCAGCCCATTGCTTGACCATAGACGTATTCTTGCGTGAGGTCAGCATTATCAAAGGGATCGCCTTCGTGGAGAAGTCCTTCGCCTTCATTCACAAATTTAATCGGTTGATCGCCGTCTGCGATAACAAAGATCTTCTTGTCATCAAGGGCGAACGTATCGGTACCTGCTTTGTGAGCTTGTCTCATACAAATGCAATCTGTACCATAGTAATTTGCATAATAACCCATTGTATAAAGGTCAGATTTTGCTTGTTCAGACACTTGTGCGCCATTGAGCTTCATAAGAGCGGTCTTGGTTCCGTAGATACGTGCCTTCTTGCCTGTCGCTGCTTCAACGTGTTGGACAAGCTCGAGAAGTGCACTGTCTGCAAATGCGCTTCCGCCAACAACATAGGTGCTGTTTAAACCAACGGTGCTGGAGCTAAGCGCAGAAATTGCGGCATAAGCATCAGCAAGCACTTGCTGTTTGAAGGACTTAGCAACGTTTTCGACAAACTTGTCGTAAGACACTTTGCCCGCGAGAAGGCGATTAAGGTCTTCATAAACGCGCACCATCTTCATCGATGTCTTAACCGTAACGGTTTGCTTTTTGTCGATTCTTTGACGTCTTACGTCACGGATACCTTTAGCAGCATCTGCAACGATGAAAAGACTGTTTGCTTCAATTTCGAATTCTTGCTCGTCACCTTCTGCAATATTTCTATAATCGACAAGCGCGAAGATCGCATCATCATCCTTGAACCCTTCGTCGATAATCGCAGGAATCAATTCTTGGACGAGATCAAACATTTCCGTTCCGCGATGGAAGTTTTTCGGATTGATTTTCTTTGAGCCGCCATTCATCTCAACAAGAGCTGCGCGGATCGCTTCAGACGCTTGACCTTTTGTATAACTACCAGTGTCGCCTTTGATGGCGTCAATCATTATTTGTAAAACGTTTTCCATAGTTTTCTCCTTTTTATTAAATTTCAGTCAATGTTTACGCTGCAACTTCGATGACATAAAAACCGTCTTCAATTGCGATGACATTGCCAATAGTAGTAGAACCTTGTGTTGCGGTTGCTACTGCAATGAGTTTGCCGCTACCATCGACTTCAACAATGTTACCAACTGCGGGAGCTTGACTCGCAGCAAAACCTTCGAGCGTTACAGAGAATACATCGTGTGCCGTAAGTCTGTAACCACGGCAGATCTCTCCACTCTTATTAACAAACTCGTTAAGAGCATAAGAGTCCTTATCCTTAATGAGTTCGACGCTTGCAACGAGCGCCAAATCTTTGAGTGCATCGCCTTTAGCCGCGAGAGTTGCACTACGTACTTCTCTTTCGCCGCTAACAAGAGCACCAACTTTTACGATGGTACCATTTTCAATGTTACCGCTATATTTCAAGGAAACGAGGTTCTTTCCTTCAACAGTTCCAGACATATTGTCTGTTCTGACAATTGTATAACTCATATTAATTTCTCCTATTTGTTTTATTTATTTTGATTTTTTGACATACTTTCCGTAGAAAGCGTCTTTATCTGATTCAGTTTCTTCTGCGCCAAAACCGACCGGAAAACGTCTTGTAGACAATGGTCTATCTTTTGTTTTCACGACCTTTTTACCGCGAATTGCATAACACTTTTCTTTAAGTGCTTCCGCGCTTTCGAAAGTCATAGCCGAACTTGCGATTTGCTTAAATTCATCATCTTCGGCCAAATCGGTGAATTCACTGAGAATTGCGCCATACGCCTTTTGCTTGTCGTCTGCCAATCTGTCTTCTTTGTATTTTCTGAGCGCATTAAGTTCGTCATTCTTGGCATCCAAAGCATCTTCGTCTTCCTTTGTGAGCCAACACAATCTGACTTCTTTCGATTCCTCAGTTTTGAGAATAGTTTTTCCTTCTTCTGTTGAGTAAGGAATTCTTTCGTAACCAGAACGCTCATCAACACTTTCGCCACAAATATAGTAACGAACATATGCAAACCTGCTATCGAAATCAACAAGACAGTATGAAACGCAATCACTTTCAGTCCAAACACAAAGCTTACTTACTTCGCTAAACAATGCTTCTCTTATTTCATTGTTTGTCATTTCTTTAGCAAACATTTCAGAGTCTGATTTAAAGAGTTCGGTTTTCACAGATTCTTCTTTGACGGTTTCGGTTTCTTCATCTGCCGATGTTTCAAAATCGCTTGTTGAGTCTTCGCTGTTTACTTCTTTGGAATCGGGGTTATCTAACGATTGCTCATCCACATTCTCTTCTTCTTTCGCCGTCGATACCTGTTCCGTATAAATTTCTGCAAGTCTTTCGCGGACTGCATCTTCGGTCATATCGTCAGTTATTTCAAAGGGGATTTCGGCATCTTCAGTTACACCAAATTCTGACATAATGGTTTTAACATCTTCGATTGTCAAAGCTTTATTTCCTCCTTTCTCAATATTTTGTTCTTGATAACACTTTGCCAACTCTTCTTTAAATTCGGCAAATAGTTTTGTCCACTCGCCTGAAAAGCTATAAGGCTCTACTCTTGCCGATTTAAAACAAGGTTCAACATTCTTTCCCTTATCATCGCTTTTGCCAAGCAAACATAGCGCCGAAAACTGGAACGCATCTATGTATGTAATTCCATCCTTTTTATTCGAATCAATGGGCAAAATTTCCATACTTTGATTAAAATAAATACTATCATCGTATTTTGCGTCAAGTATTTCGGGGTAACGCCCCGTCCACAAAATAATGTCTCCAACCAAGTATGTATTGGTAGTTCCATCTTGCTCTTTGACTTCTTCATAGTGGATGTCGTTTTGTTGTGGCACAACTCCAAAAGGTACGGTGAGCACTTTAAACACATATTTTCCGTTTGCATCTTTTTCGAGTGCCCTATCGTGCCCCCCCATCCTGGTTTCATTGTCGTCATCAACAAATAGATGTCCAACAATCGGAATGTTGTAAATTGTAGGTAACGCATTATCAACAGCTTCTTTTGAGATATTTGACCTATTTCGGTTTTCACCAACAGCCATAATGTAGCACTTGCAAAGTGTCATCTGGTCATTGATTGGTTTGACGGGCGTAATCTTACTAGTAAAGTCAATTTTTGCTTTATTTTCCATTCAACGTCCTCCTAAAAACACAATGATTCTTCCGTTATATATGTTATTTCTTGATAATTGCCATCTTCGCGAAGCTGATTAAGAATCTCGTATATAGCTTCATCTTCATCAAAAACATATATCGGTTGATTGTCATTGATTTTTTCTTTCATATATGAAAAACCGCCGGATTCAATAATCTCGGCGATTTTTTCATCAAAAATTTTAATGTATTTCTTTTTTTCACTCATATAATGTCCTCCGTTTACCTGTTAGCGTTAGCATCATTATTGCGTGTATTCTCCCCCGATGGAGTGAGTTCACCATCGTCGCTTTGCGGACGACCAATCTCAGAGTTTTCGCTTCCGCTAATTGTATAAGAACTTTTCAAAGGTGAAAGTTCATCGAAATGAATAACTTCCTTTTCCAAAAAGTCCAAACCAGATACATCATTTTGTGATATTCCTAATGCTGCAGCATAAAAAGATTTTCCAATACCAAAGGCTGCCGCTTCTTTGTAATACTTTAAATATTCATCTGTGTTAAATACTGTAACCGGTAAAATTGTGATTTTAAATTTAGTTGTCCCGCTGAACGCAGTCTTCAAATATCTATTTATCACACGTTCAAATTGTTTAACCATCGGGGCTACAAAAGTTTCATCGTTTTTAATAGCCAGCTTTGTAACACCTGCGGTATTATTCTCTTTTCCGTGGAGCAAGCCAGACGTGCCGGCAGTTGCCCAAAAGTTTGAAGTGGAATTAGAAAAATCATCAACATCCGTAACGCCCGTTTTATTTTCAAAAGTATACGACTGAAAATCAAAGGGTGTGAGAGCAAGTCCAACTCTTCCGCCTAACGCGTTTCGCACTTGTTGATAGTATTCCTTAATGAGGTCTCCAGAAATCAGTGGATTGCCATTTGAATCAACTGGTATTTTACCAGATAGCATTTTATAGTTTTTGATTTCACTTGCGGTTTCTTGCAATGATTCGATTGCTGCCAAGCTGTAAAGTGATGGCATAACTGCTGCGAACGGAGGTATTGAATAATCAACTAATGTTTCGTCGCTTTTTATGCAAACACTAATATCAATTGGCACTTCTTGCCATTTGTCTCCTGTTCGCAAATAATTTGCGTGCATTGCAGTAAACTCTGGCGGATAAAACTCAAGCTTATCGCTTATTTTTGTCATATCCACGCTATACAAAAAACTTCCGTCGCATATGGCGGTTATTTTGCAATAGTCTGCATCTATTTTTTGAATAAAAGCAGTTGTATTATCTTTTAATAACACACCATAGAACGCTCCCTCTCTAAGAGCGACCAATATTGCATTATGCATAAGAGATGGAATGTTCATCAATTCAAGAGACTTGGACACCTTTTTATATTGTTTAACAAAGTTATCCTTCACATCGTCTCGACTGAAGCCAAGAGGCGAAATCACATAACAACCCACAAACAGTCCAGCGTAATATGCAAGCAATCTTTTGTAATGCATCGACGCAAGATACATATATATTGATGCGTTACGAATGCTCTTTTCATTGCTGCCACTCGTCGGATTCTGCAACCATTGGATAATGTTGTCCCTGCTGTATTTTGAATATGTTGCTGATTTTGTTGAAGAACTATCGTTGGGGTTATTTGTCGATAATTGTCTCAGAGCCTTAGCAAATGTCAAATTGTCGTTTTGGCTATTTTTTTTCGATTTGTCATTATTGCTGTTTGGCCTATATTTTTTCTTAGCCATTTGACTCCCCCTATTATAGTATTGTTTTTTTCTTTAATTCTGGCGCACTATAAAAAAACGCAAGATTATCAATGCGCCTTGTGTTTTCTGTTACCTTGTCTCTTTCAAGTTGTTTGGCAACATAAATATTATAACTTAAACTACTATACCTATCTTTTCGCATTCCCGGTTTTTCTTTTACCTTGATAACGCTGTTCTTAGTTTCGTACTCCAAGTTAATAAGTTCGTTAATCAATAACGAAGTATGAATATATGGCAGCTTTAAATTCAGCGCATCCGCTGGAGCTAAATCTGCATACCCTTTAATTTCTTGTAATGCATCTTCTGCATCAAATTCTGATATAAGCAATCGCACACTTTTTTGCTTAATGGCCTCTCTCAATTGTAATGCGCACTTTGAATTAAATTCTGGATTTCCTAATACAGACCATATAACCTTAGGGGCATTTGGAGTAGTACACCTACTGGCTATTTCTGAATTATTACAACAAGACAAAGCTCCATACGTAAGCCCACTAGAAGCGTCATACAAATCGCCCATCAGGGCATCAACAACTCCAAGCCCTAATCCGCGGGTATCAATAACCAAATAATCGCAATCATACTCAGTAAAAAGTTTTCTGATTACTAGAGCTTGTACTTCTGTTCTAAGCCCTTCGTTGTTATCGGCAAATACAATATTGCTTATGTATTTCCCACCTGCAGCCGGTACCATTTGATTAATAAATATCGAAGTAGCGTCGTTTTTATTTTTTGCTGACGACATTAATGCAATATCGGCAGACAAGATACGGATTTCCCCTTCTTTTTTCTGTGGGATAAACAATCTTTTGTCTGTAAGCCTATTATTGATGCCTTTGGGATAATACGCATAACGAAGGATTCTGTCTTTGTCAATATCATCAAAATTGTAAAGTCCACCATTACTTTCTCTAAAAAATAGAGCTTGCATCTCCATTTGGAAGGTTACTGAATTAAATGTGCTTTCAGACATTTCATCCTCTACCCTTTCTCGGTCGAGCAAATTCTCTCTGATAGCCATTTGATATGGCATCGCACATATAAAATAGCTCCTACCGCGTATCATATTAACCGCATAACTTCTCGCCAATTCATACGACCAATGAGCTTCGTACCAACAAGAGCTAGCGTATATTTCCTTTGTTCTTTCTAATGGATAGTCTGCATATTCTGGTTTGTCTAAAAACCCGGGATGTCTTGTGGCCGTCAAAAACTTTCTTAAAATTGTATCGATTATATTTTTATCAACAAGTCTAAATTCATCAACAACCAATACCGTAGCTCTGTTATGTCTAGCCGAATCGCTAGCGGTAACGATTAATATCCTTGAACCATTTTTAAAAGTGATATGCGTGTCTGATTGATTTCTTATCACTTCCAAAATCTCGTTTCTTAGATTTGCAGATTTTGGCATTAGGATGCTGACTATTTTATCGATAACTTCAGCTGCCTGACCGCGCGTTTTTGATGCTATACATATTGTTGAGTCTGGGAACAAAATGCACATTATTACGCAAAAAATTGCCAAAAGAAATGATTTTCCGCCACCACGACTTGCTAAATACATTGAGTTGACGTCGCGAAACATCATACACAATATCATCTGCTGAAATAACTTTAATTTTAATCCGAGATAGTCTAATGCGAATCTGTGGGGATTCTCTCTATAAAACGAACACCAATCGCTGACACCATCCATCAACATTTTTTGCTTGCGTTCCTTGACCTCGGACTCGCTAAGCTTTCGCTCGTTGTCATTCATTGTTGACGGGTCTATCGCCATATTTGTCAAGGATACTTGTATCGTTTCCCGAGTCATCCTCTTCGTATACTGGCGGTTTTACTGTGTATTTTTCCATTTCTCTGTTATAATCGTCGGCCTTATCGTTACTTATGTGCAACATATTCGCCAAATGACCAGTGAAAAACGTATCAATCATTTTATAAATACCATCAACATCTTTCCATTCTTCTTTAGGCTGTCCAACTGGTCTTTCGTTTTCAAGCTTTTTGATTAACATACCAAATGATTCTTTGTCGGCTGTGGCGTCTTTTTCTTGCGATGGGTTCAATCCGGCAGTGTTAAGAAGTTCTCTAAACGTCTTCATAGCGTTTGTGATTTCTGTCGAATTTCCATTTTTCTGAACTCTCAAAACATTAAGCTGTGCGATGGCTATTGCTTTAAAGAGTTCTTCCTTTGCTTTTGTTTCACAGTCATATCTATTTGCCCAATCGTCAAACTGCTCTTGGAGATACTGGTATTCCTCTCCCGTATATCCGTATCCGAAGAAGCGTATTGTTTCTTTGGGAATTACTATGTCTTCGGGCTGTTGTTCAATGTCGCTTTCTTTATAAATCTTTTGACTGTGACGTTCTTTTAGCGTATCTAAATAAGTTGTGCCATTCTTTGCAATCTGAGTCATTCCCATTTTTGCGGGATATTGTGTCGCCCTGCAACTGGCATACTTTGACGAAATTGTCATTGCCGATGCGTCGGTATTATAGTACCAATCGAACAATTGACAACAACGTTCTAGTGCGTGTTCTTCATTTCCGGAATAGAATTCCGTTAGCTGTTGATAATATTTTTCAACGCAGCTTTTACAAATAGTGATATAGCCATTGTTTCCCTTATACAAGACAGAATTTGATCTAGGGAAATTTTGACTTTGAGATGGATATTCTTTTCCGCAACAACTACACTTATATTTACTTTGTTTTTGCGGCATCTCAATATCTTTAATTTTTGCATCGCGGTCTATGTCTATAGATTCTCCGCTCTGTCTTTTCGTTCTGGCGTTTTTAAGTTCACCGCCAATTTGATTTAATTTTTTATCTCCCAAAAGCTCCTTTTCCTCCAAACAAAAAACTCGCCAAGTATGGCGAGTCATTAATCGTTAATGTATAATTCTTCAACATCGTCTGTATCATCGTGTTGAATGTATATTTCCGTCGTAGAAGAATTCTCGTGTCCAAGAAGTTTTTGTATAACTTTAATGTCGACACCATCTTCTTCGGCTAACTGGGTTGCCCTCGATGATCTTAATTGGTGAGGATAAGCGCGCCTTCCTATAATTTCAGAGAAAGTATTTGCCGCCCAAGTGTTAAACAGCGTTTCACTCACCTGCTTGACTGAACCGCCATATTTCGTAACAAACATATATTCGCAACCGTCTTCCCCGCGCTCATCAAGCCATTTTTTCAACGCGTTCATAGTGTTCTGACCAAATTTGAATTTTCGGACTTTCCCAGTTTCACCTGCGCCTTTACATCTAATTGGGTGAGTTTGATAATACACTATTTCTTCTAATCGTTCACACCCATCACTATCGCAAACCCGCTTAGTTTTTATAATCGGCTTTGCATTTACAACATTCTTTAGTAATTGACGACTTTCGGCTCTGCGGCATCCTGTATCCAATGTAAAAACTAAATACGCTACCTTTTGCCATTCGCCACGTTCTGTCAAAACGTCGATTAGATGATTAAACTCTTCTTTTGTTAAGGGTTCCTTTTCATTCACATAAGCCTTTGGAGGTCTCTTAATGCTTTTATTGATAAAGTTTCTAAACATTGGATATTCATCTCGGTAATAAATCTCAATATATGCGTTAAGCGAACTAATCGCTGCGCGCTTATTGTTTATATCCGAAGAAGAACATCCTCTGTTAAGCATCCAGTTCTGGAATTTCTTATATTCCAAAGGCTTGATGTCAAGCTGTTTCTTGTTCCCCAAGCTATTCTTTACCCATACAAACCAAATCTTTAAGTTGGATTCATATGCTTTTCTAGTTTTTCCAGATAGTTCGGGATTGTTGGAAATAAAATCATCGAGGAGAGTACGATTGAACTCATCGACTTCCGACCACTCTTCTTGTGTAATCTGTTGTAGTTTCTTCACGATTCTCTCCTCCTTATTTTTATTATTCTTTAGATTTCTTTTGTTTTGCTGTTTGAGTAAATTTTATAATTGTTCTTTCTGGAACTTCAATTGATTCGCCGGTAGGTAATTTCATTGGTCTCGCTGAGTAAACTTTGTGCCTAAACGTCCCAAGTTTATTTATGCAAACGTCTTCACCGTCTTCATAAATGACATCGCCAAGCGTTTCAAAAACTGCCTTGCAAACAATCTCTGCGTTTTCTTTTGTTAAATTATTTCTCTCGGCAAAAATATTAATAAATTCCCTTATTCTTATCATCCTTAATCTCCCTTTTCAAATTATCTAAGTCCGATGTCATAAAGACATTTTACGGCTCTTCTCGAATTTGATATAATAACGCATTGTTCTGGCTCTCCGGAAATCCTTAAATCCACACAATGGTCATCTGTGCCAACAACACATCCCACTTGTATTATTTTAACTCCAAATTGTGTATCAAAAGCGTTGTGGTGACGGTGTGACATAATAATTCCGTCGGGTTTCAACCCTGTCATCATCGTTAATTTTTGCGCAACATTACTTGGCTGATCTTTGTCACCGTGTACTATATAAAACACTTTGCCACCATTTGTCCTAAAGCTGTTAATCGTATCGTCGATATATCCATCTTCGCAAACGACAACTTGGGGGTTGTTTGAAAACTTAATTTTTAAAATGAAAGGAATAAGCGCATCAAGCTCTTCTCCCTTAAGATGTTCCTCTTTGTTCGGGCTTAATCTTGAGTGATTTCCCGATACGCTGTGTATTTTTATACATTCAAACCATTCTTGAAGCTGATAGCAAAAATCACCTATAAGAGTTGCTGCGGTTTTTACTTGCTCCACTACGTTTTCGTTATTCTGCAACCTTAGGTTTGGATGAATCAAACCGGAAATCATATCTCCACCAAGGACGACATCACAAGTCTTGCACCCGTGTGTTTTTTGTATATCGCTTATTTCATCCAAGTATTTGCGAAGTCGTTCTTTGAGAACAGATGTATTGTAAGTGTTCCAAGAGTTCTTACACTCGATTCCTGCGTGCAAGTCAGACAAGCAAATTATCATACTGTCCTCATTCTGTAAAATCGGCGAAGGCTTATAATCAAGAGATGTCGTGTTTTTCTTCAATACTCTCTCGATTAGGTCAATGAATGACTCTTTACGCGCTGTTTCTCGGATAGTCCTTTGATAATCAACTCGCTCGTCACTTAATTTCTGTTTTTCTATCTTAAGTTGACGTTTCTCATCTTGAATTAACTTGATATATGTTTCGCTCGTCAAATCTTTGAACGCGCCTCTTTCGAAAAATCTTTTTGCTTGCTGATATGGCTTTCTATACGAAGATTCGGTACGGTATTCGCTTTCATCTTCTCTAAATTCTTTATTCATAATCTGAGCAATATCAGACCATTCCATATCAAGCTCGCCTGCGTCTTTCGCAAAGCCAATTCTCCACAAAAACTGTTCTTCGTTTTCACCTGGTTGTTTATGTAAATCTATCATTATTTCTCCCTTAATACTAGTTGAAATTGGGCAAGGTGTTTCTCTCCCCTATACGACAATTAGTTTACAAAATAATGCGTTGCATTTTTTTGTAAAATCGCCGCACTGTGGGGAGAAAATAAAAATTGTCACAAACCCGCTCTAAAAAAATGTGCGGATTTACCCATAAAAATTGTAAGTTTTATAAAAATAATGTATTTTTATAATTAGAAAATCGTTGTACTGTCGTCAAAATTTACCGGTACTTTACAAAAATGAAAGCCGTATAATTCGATATCACCTTCGGAACTTTCTTGAAGTTCATAAAGTGTTTCTCGACTTTTATTAATCAGTCTAAAAAATGCTTCATTGGGTTTCCCAAAAAGTACTTCAAACGCAAATCGGTAAACGTCGCGACTATCTTTATCATCCAATTCTCGCAACGTTAAATACATTGCGTACTCATCTTCAGACATACGGTCTATTTCGTTTATACACTCTTGACGTCTTTCAGCCACCTGCTCCCACACTTTCTTCTTATCTTCGGGTGACTTGATATCGTAATCTATGTATAATCTTTTAATATCATCTTTTGCTTGTCGGACTGCAATGATTATTTTGTCTTTAGAAATTTTCGCATATCCGCCACGTGAAAGGTTATTTGGCCTTTTTACGATATCCATAAATGGAATGACATCAATCTTATATTGTCGAGCCTGCCTAAAGTTCGTGGACGCTATTATTTTTTGCAAATAATCCATCGGGGTTTCAAACGCTCTATAATAGATTGAATCGCTTAATTCGTAGCCATTTTCGGTCGTAATCATTTTAAAAAACAAGGGCTTCACTGTTTTGTTATCGTTGACAATTCGATACTTTTTCTTTAACGTTTCTATCTCACGTCCGCTGTCAATAACAAATTCTCTTTTTGCCTTATCGATTTCAATGCCGGACAGAACAGCGAGCTTCGCGATGTCATCGTATAATTCCTTGCACTCGTCAGTGGTTGCTCCGTGATTAATCTTCTCCCAGTATAAGCTGTTCAATTGTTGTGAAAGGTTGACTATCTCACCAATCTTATTGACGCTCGTTTTGACATCGAGGTCGCTCTTTTGCTGATTGGTATAATATCTTTTCGTCTTTTGGGACTCCACGAAACAAGTTGGCACTTTAAAGACATCGTAATTTCTAAGGGCTGCATTAATTAAAACTTCATTATCAGTAAGCAATACCGTATCGCTATCATAATCACATCCGTTGAGTCTTTGTTGAATGTTTTCGTTAATTGCATTTATATAAACGATTTCATTTGACAAATTAAAGTATCTATCGATTTCAGGACAGTCAACATTTTTTGACAACAATACATTTCCCATAGTAATATGCGGACTTCGCGAACCAAGAATGGTTTTGTCGTACTCGAATTTCTTGCTGTGAATACAACCAGGTCTTATAACATCTTCGCCGGTGAATTCCCCTATCGCTTGTCGCAAAAGCCCCATACCGTTTCCTAACAACGTAGAATAGTTGCCGTGTAATAATACGTGACCTTGTTTAAGATTTCTCATAAAACCTTTTACAATGTCATTACGGAAATCTTTATACAACTGTGTTTTTGCGAAATCGTTATTTATTCCCAACATTTTAAAAACTATATCGTTTTTAGATTTTAATGGATTGAGTTCACCGTCTTCTTCTACGGCTCTAAAAGGATAGCCTATATGATAACGAAGAATATCGGGATCTGAACGAACAGCAGCTATATAATCAAGAGACGGCTTTAAGAGCTTTTCCATTTCGGCATAAGTTAATTGCAATGTGTTTAAAAGCTGATAATGACACTGAACCATTCTGCCATCGAAAAAATGGGTCTCCTTTTCAAACTTGACTATGCCAAATGTATGGTCGATATTTTCAAGCCAAGATTCTATGCTTCCAAACTTAACGTATTTAATACTGCTTGGTGTTGTAATAAGCTTAATTTGTGAAATATCATCGGCAAAAGTAAATCCATTTAATTGCGACACGCTGGTTATGCCTTGGTCTTGAAAAAACTTTTGAATATTTGTATTAAAGGCGCAAGTTTTAAAAAAACGATTCCTTAATAGAAGCATTCCCTTAGTAGGATATTTCTCAAACATATCAGAGTCCAGCAGAGATTCTCCATCCCAAATGCTGTTCGATACGGTGACTTCCTTTTCGCTGGATACTAATTTATTATCTTTCGCCTCGACTGCCACAACCGTATCTCTAAAACTGCTTTCGTAGTCATCAACTACAAGTATATTTTGAGGTTCTATGTTGATTGTATCTATAATACTACTCATAGGCAAGGCGAAGTACGCTTCTATTGCGGCAAGGTCAATCGCTTGGCCTTCCTTTATTGTCAATCCGCATCTATCCCAGCGAGACATTCGACTCTCTACGGTTTGATTTACAAACAAACACTTTCCAACTCTACTGCTTCCACTACTTCTTTTGTATCTTACATAATGAATACCGTCGCAATCAAAACCGTGTTCGTAAAGATACTCACGCAATTCAGATTTACTCATAAGAGTAGGAATGGTTTCAACTTGTACGTAATGACCGTCGGAAAACGTGAAGTAGTTGCCTAGCATTTCTTGGGATAAAGGTTCGGCGATTTCGACATTTGTTTGTATAGCAATCAATTCACCGTTTTGTACACATACACCATCTTTTATCTCACAATCTCTAAAAGCATATCCAGCTCTTACATATGTGTTTTTCCCTGCCTTATTGAATTCCTTATATGAATAAGAAAACTTAACATTGATAATGACTTGCGTGTATCTTTTGCCATTAACAACAAAATAAAAATCCTTGCGCCTTACGGCCTTTGTATAGGCATCTCGAAGTTGAATTGTATCAAGGCTCCAGTCAAGAGTATTTTCGAACTTTCGAAGCGAAATATTGCCGTTTTTATCTCTTATATCGTAACCTACTTTATTTTCGGTTTTCAGATTCATTGCCGCATATATATCCTTTGCTTCCAAAGAGCAAATTTTATAGGACTTATTAATAGGTCAATACCTCCATTATTCGTTCATTTCGCGTTCAATTTCTTTATAATCGTGGGCTCGTTCTACTAAATTGATTAAATATTCGTTTAAAACAATGTTGTCTTCCGATTCATCTTCGGTGACATCAAGGACGGGATCGTAATACTCACATCTCTCTCTTGTAGTACATTTATCGTAATAATAGCAGCGTTCGCAATTAGTCATTTTATCTCCTTTTGATTAGGCTCATAGCAGCCTTTCCAATTCTGTTTTTTGTTTGGATTTTTTTAGTATTGTAAGTTATTTCATTAAGGTCATTACCTTCGGCAAGATTTTGCAACCATCTCTCTAAAAGAAATCTCATTCTTTCACTTGGAATGTAAATCCATACTTCCTCTCCTTTTCGGATTGCCGAACGGAATATCCATTGAATTAACACTGATAGCGCGTACATATCCTGATTCACATCTTCGACTCCGAGCTTGAGTAGATAGTTCTTCATCCACGGTTGCATATAAACGTTTAAGCAATAAGCAAGATCGTGCCTATTAGCAAAATCATTGCTAGCTCGTTTATTAAAAACAATAAAGCCGTTTGCATATCCGCGCCCCTTCAATGAGTTTCTATATCGATTGAGCGTAGTCCACATTCTTTCATCACCACTTAAATCGCGTTGCCTGAAATAGTTATATAAGTTGTTTCTTAAAGCTTTTATCTTAGGCTCTCCGTCTTCCTTTACGGCTCTATCAAACCAAGTAGCGGAAAGCGAATAGCATTGTTTCCCGATATCGTTGTATCTATCACTCTGGCAAATATGAATTTTATCTCGCAAGTCAATTTTCCTATCCATTTCTTGTAGTTCACAAAACTCATACCCTTCGTCTGTATGCCTTGTTCCGATTAAGCGATAATCGATATGGTAGATATCAAAATAGTATTTAAGCATTTGGTACTCAAACAAATAAGTGAGAACATAACAGCTCGTAAAACATTTAAAAACATCAATTGGTACAGCCCAGAAAAAGAACTGCCCGTCATAATCAACCAAGTTCTTGGATTTCGACATCTGCATTAGTTCGTTAAAAACAATACCGTCGTAATTTTTGTCGTTCCAAACAATGTTATCTTCTTGCTTCTGCGCAATATTGTTTCTCACCAGCAGTTGAATATCCTCTCCGTCATAAGATACCGGATGAAATAAATCAAGAACCTCATCAAGAACCAAAGTATATCCGC
>ERZ808278.640-NODE-640-length-20495-cov-12.599168_pt1 | contig 20495 bp, 17 predicted proteins | sample MGYA00521239_ERZ808278 | MGnify/ENA primary metagenome ERZ808278 (study PRJEB31516, sample SAMN03275600) | gut metagenome | biome: mammalia-associated habitat; material: feces | host: Papio cynocephalus | place: Kenya | collected 2012-07-17 ... | reverse complement strand
CCTTACCAGTCGAAGAACGAAAAATTGATATCTATATTCCGTCTTCCAGAATGCGTAAATTATTAGAAAAATGGCTTGATGGGGACACCATTTGAACCGATGTGGTTCAAACTGCCTCTAAATATACCGTTGAACAACGGCATGTTGAAAAGCGTTTGTTAAAAGATAAGAGATACAGGCAGTACAACCATTTATCGCAAAAGCGAAGAAAATCCGTACAAATCCGAAAGAAAATGTGTATTTTCGGAAGAAAGTGCGTTGATTAAGGATACTTTCTTTCAAGAAATTAAGAAAAATTGCATGTTTTTGTGTTTTTTCTGTAAGGGAATGTATCGTTGATGAACGGATTCTACCGAAACAAAGACGATTGCTGTAACCGAGATAAAAGGGCAATAACGGCGGAATATAGCCTATTTACATGCAAATATTGCGTATTTCTGTAGTAAAAGTAGCATTTGCAACATTCGGCAAGCATAAGAAATAAAAGTGTCAAGAGATAGATGTGACATACCCTCTTACACACAGTTTTCCATACATAATCAGAAATAGAAAAGAGTTGATTGATATAGGAAGAAAAAGAATCCCGATCCCCGATGACCTTAAAGAGCAGTTGACCGATCCTAATATCAGTAAGTTGGATAGAATGCAGCTTGCGCTAAATGCTCATAATGACGGATACGCCAATGTTGATTTGATGCGAGCAATGGGGATGCCATGTACAGTCTATTATCGCTACACACAGCTCATAAAATCAGGCGATCAAGTTTCCATTGATCTATATAAGTCTGGAATAGTAGGACTTCAAGGAGCGATAAACCTCACGAAAGGCGATATTCCTACCGAATGCCTCGATGCCTATGATCTCTGGAATATGGGCGCTAAGGTGCTATGCGCTAATAAGCGTTTTTGCCTATATCAGCATAAGGGCAAATGCTTTATTACGATCAATAGCAGAGGGCGCGGGAGATATGAGGTAGATAATGCGGATTACGCCATCAACACAATCTGCGACATCATCAACAGCGGATGCGGCATTTCAGCCAAACTTGATATTTACGACGAGAATAAAAATAGAATCGGAAATCTTAAAAGCTATTTGGTGTCCGCCTACGCTAATATCCCGCTCGAAAAAATAAAAAGAGTATGGCTACAAGACCGCGTGGACGGTGCAAACGATTTCCGTATCAGCAATCTGCGCTGTCGGGCGCTTGCCACTATCATTCCATCATTGAGTGGCGATACGGTTATAGAGCGCCGTGGAAAAGATATTGTTATCCTGCGTAAGTCCTCCGGTGTTGTGTCGTATGTAGATTATACTCCAGAAATGATGAGGGTTTTAACTGAGTTCGGAGCGTTACATAGTAGAGCCAGAGACAAAAGGCTTTCTTTGTTGCTTGATAGCAAGAATGACAACTTGCTACATCATATCCGCATTGCGCTTGATTTGTACGGATTGCCAGAGGGCTTTTGCAAGGATGACGTTATTGCCATAATGGAGCGGTTACGAGCTGAGCATATCAGTAAGGGCATGACCGTAGATCATATTGACGGTGACTGCCACAATAACAGGTTAAGCAATCTGATTCTTATGAAAAAAGCTCAAAATGTCAAAAAGCAGAGCTTGACTTCCGCCCTTGTCAGGGCGGACGCTCGTCTGAAGGTCAGAAAACATGAGGTGGATTTTGGTGAGGACGAAAAAAATAGCGACAAAAAGCCACAAGTCCGCGTAGTTGAATGCAATATTGTCCACTGGTTTTGTTGGGCTGAGCGCTATGACCGTACATCAATCTGTATGCGAGCGGGTTACTGCTCTCCGCTCCAAGCGCCCGTATTTTTGGTGGAGGGTGTGTTCTCCGTTCCAGAATACTTGAATGAATTAAAACGCTTTATCGAGATTGCTGAGGATCGCAAGCATACTTTCTGGCTTTCGCAGCAGGAGACAACAGAGACAGATGAAAAATGAAACATATTATGAAATGCTACCGGAAACTTGCACAGTTAATGGCGTAGTTCTGCATCGTATACGAGCTACCAGAAATAACGCCCATGTGCCTGCGGGGACGGTTGGCGGTTTTATTGAAAGTTGGCATAACCTCATTGGAGATGCCTGGATAGCGGATGATGCTTGTGTGTATGGCGGCGCAAGCGTGGCCTGTGGAGCGCTTGTATACGAAAACGCTCAAATCTATGACCATGCGGCGATTTGGAGTGACGCTAAAATACATGGCAATGCCAAAATACACGGTAATGCTCAAGTTTTCGGTGATGCGGAGATTTTTGGCGATGCAGAAGTCTTTGACGATGCCGTAGTTGAATGGAATGCCCGTGTATACGGTCATTCTCTTGTTCACGGAAAGAGCCGCGTTATGGGTTTTGCGCAGGTGTATGACAATGCAGAGCTTTGCAGCTATAACAAGTGGTATTGGGCGGTTACATTTACAGACTTGTGCGGCAACGACAAGAAGATCATAGCAGAGGATTTTACTGAGAAAAACACAGAAGAAATCGACGAAACGGAGGAAATTGAAGATGACGAAGACGAAGAATGAAGTAGGATTTACGACAGTCTCAGGCGCGGCAAGAGCGCTCTATATGTGCTTGCAGGCAAAGAGATACGATGATCCGGATTTTTGGCCGGCGGCAACATTGCTATTTGGCGACCGCAATACGATTGCCTGGGCGAAAGGAGGCGGCTATGCGAAGCTTGCTGACGCGCTGCATGAAAACATGACCGTTTTCAAGGACGCAGAGACCACGGGAAGAGGCTTTCTTGCTCGCATATATACTTTGTGGGGTAATGGCGCTTTCGTTGACGATAGCGGGAAAAACTTACTGGAAATCAGTAAAGATTCTGATGGCAAGTGGGATTTTGGTATCTCAGCCGACAACAGAGCTTTAATTGCTGAGAAAATGGAAATCAGCGATGCTGTATTGGATATCTGCCTTGTTGCAGTTTGGGCAGGACAGAATGCTAAAAATATTGACATTGATGCTGCATTGGAGCGTATTGGAGTTTCAAAGGAAGAAAAGGTGATGTAATTGGACAATCTACAAATCCAAGTTCAAGCGATAATTGATGAGGTTAAATCTCTGCTGGGGCTACAAAGTTCCTTGCAGAAGATGGGCGAAAAACTTAGTCTGCCTGTTATGGCAAAGCTGGATAAAGCGAAAAGCCGTCAGCAGCTTAAAAATGACCTTGCGACATTGGATAAGCTGTCTGTTAAGCTGACGGGTAAGCTGAATAAGGGCGATACCAGAAAAGCCATTAAATCAGATGTAAAATCGCTGGAAAATGAGAAAATCAAGCTAAAAGCGACCGTTGACACAAAATCAATTAAGAAAAGCCTTGGCAGCGTTAAAGGTGCGTCCGTAGATGTTGATGCTAAAGTTGATGGTGCTGAGAATGTCAAAAAGCTCGAAGACGGTATGGATGGCATTAACCGCGTTGCACCGTCTGCGGTCGGCAATGTCATTTTACTGAACAAAGCGATCTCCGGTCTTGAACGCGCAGCGCGGGAGATGGTGGAGACCGCCGCCGAGCTGGATGAAAAGTTGACGGATCTGCGTATGGTCACGGGTGACTCCTACGATGACGCAAAAGCCCTTGTCGATTCTTACAACGACTTAGCAAAAGAGCTGGGCGCAACAACTGCTGAAGTGCTTGATGCTTCCTCTGAATGGCTGCGTCAAGGTATGTCTACCGAGGAAACCGCACAGCTAATCGAGCAGTCCATGATTCTTTCCAAGGTGGGTGCTATGGACGCTGCCACTGCAACGGAGAATCTGACAAGCGCCATGAAAGGCTATGGCTTAGCCGTGAGCGATGTTTCCAGCATTGTAGATAAGTTGACCGCCATTGACTTGCAAGCCGCCGTATCGTCCTCTGACTTAGCCGTAGGCATGTCCAGAACAGCAACCAGCGCGAACATTGCCGGCGTGAGTATGGATAGACTGCTGGGCTATCTTGCAGTTGTCCAAGAAACGACGCAAAAATCGGCAGAGACTATCGGTGAGAGCTTTAAGACCATTTTTGCGAGAATCGGAAATGTGAAGCTGGGCAATTACATTGATGAGAACGGCGAAGATCTGTCAGATGTCGAAACCGTGCTTAAACACTTCGGGATTGCGCTCAGAGACGCACAAGGCGATTTCCGTAATACGGCTGATGTGCTGGATGAGCTGTATCAAAAATGGAATCAATTCAGCGGTGTAGATAAGCGAGCTGTCGCAAATGCGTTTGCAGGCACACGCCAGCAGGAAAACTTCCTCGTTCTAATGGAGAACTATGGGAAAGCGCTGGAGTATACAGAAGTAGCCGCCGATAGTACCGGTACTGCCCTTGAAAAGTTTGGCGCATATCAAGAAAGTCTGCAAGCGAAGATGAACAGCTTTACAGCAGCGTTTGAATCGCTCAGCATGAATACCCTTGATGCTGATTTTCTCGGAACGCTCATCGAAGCCGGCACCGCTATGCTGCAGTTTGCTGATAACACCAATCTTGTTAAAATCGCCTTAGCGGGGTTAAGCGCAACGGGTGTTGTAAAGGGATTTACAGCTCTGACCGGACATATTAAAAGCGCTTATGAAAATGTGTCTAAGCTGTCTGCGGCATTTAATATACTGGATAACGCCGCCGATGTTGGTCTTACGGCAAAAGAGTTCGATGCACTTTTGAGCGTCACAGATGGACTAAACACATCACAGCTCAGATTGATTGTTACCAACAAAGCGCTGACGAATGAGCAGAGAATGGCAATTCTGACTGCAAGCGGTCTTACGACGGAGGAAGCTGCGCAGACTTTGGCAACACTCGGCCTGTCCACGGCGGAGGCAACGGCAACATCTGCAACATTCAGCCTTTCCGGTGCATTTAAGGCGCTAACGGCGGCAATTGCGGCAAATCCTATCGGATTTTTAGTAGTAGCGCTAACAACAGCCGTAACTATTATTTCAAGCGTTGCCGATAAAGTTAAGCAGGCTCAGGAGGAAGCGCGGCAAGCCGCTTTGGATGCCGCTGAAGCGACGAAAACCGAAATTGAAGCAATCAATGATCTGCTGTCTGCCTATAAAGATGCAAATGAAGCCTATTTGAGCAATACCGGCTCTAAAAAGGACTTGGAGTCCGCAACGGATGCTTTGCTTGCAAAGCTTGGTGTAGAGCGTTCAGAGATCAACGGACTTGTCGAAGAATATGGCAATCTGGATAAGGCTCTGCATGGTATTACTGCGGATGCACTAAAAGAAAAGTGGAGTGATTTGCTCAGCGGTCTTAAAGCATCCGAAGATGATTTGCTTGCAGCAACCGAAAACGGTTGGTTTTCCTCGTACAATGTTATCAGCGGTCAAGGTGCAAAGACAGCCGAGATTCTAAACCGCGCAGGACTAATCAGTGATGGCAGTTATAATGAAAACTTTGCTGTCTATCTCGGTGATAACGAGTCCATTGACGGTGTTTTGGAAATGTATGACAAACTCCTTGCAATGGATAAGGCTCTGACCGATGCCGTGGCAAATGGAGAACTATCATCTGATTTTCTGAAAGATGACGATTTTTATAATCTCGTCAAAAGCAAAATCAACGATATGAAAGAATATGTCGAAGCATACCGACAGTATGTTTCTGACATGAATGGTATTGCCGCGCAAATCCAGATTGAGGAATACTTATCGTCAGCGGATGCACCTGCCAGCATTGAAGAGTATTTGGCGTTGCGTAATAAGATGCTTGAGGAATCGTCTAATAATGAAATGTTTTATGGCAATTACCAGGACAGGATCAACGCTATTGATAACTACATGCAGGATGCTTTTTCTGCGATTTACGATCAATACGCCGCAAATCAAGCAAAAATCGAAGCGATTGCAAATAATATGATTCCAAAAGACTTTGAGTCTTTGGAGGAAGGAACGGCGGCACACTTCCATGCAATTGATGAGTACGGCGTAAAAATCGCTGACCTAAAAGCAAAACTTGCCGGCCTCTCTGAAACGGATTTGGACATTGCATATAATATTCTGTCCGTACCGGAAAGCGGTATCAATTCCTGGGAGCAGTTGACTGCGGCAATTGACGAGTACAAAAACGGCACTGGCGATATCATTGCAAAGAGCAGTGCAGCTAAGTCAATTCTCAGCACTCTTTGGAGTTCCGAGGATTTTGAGGATACCAGAAAATCCATTGTAGAGATGGCAAACTCCATTGACGGAATTACGGCTGAAAATATCGACGAATTAACAAAAAGCAGCGGTGAGCTTGCCTCTGTATTGGAAATCGACGGTATGAATGCGCAATTCCTCGCACATATCTTACAGGTCATGGCTGAGGGTGGCGATGGTGTTGCTCTTATTACGGAGCAGGCGTTGAAACTCAACGATGCTCTTGATGGCATGGTAGATAAGTTTGATAGCGTAACTGAGGCGAAAGCACGGTACGATGCTGCCATGTCTGTCGAGGAAAAGGATACTGACTTTAAGTCTTATGCAGAAGCCTTTGAGGAACTGAATAAGCAGTTTGAAGCAGGCACGACCAACTCAAATGCTTTCTGGGCTGCGGCTGAATTTCTATTTGGTAGCGATCAGCTATCTACATGGGGATGGAGTGACGGCCTTGATGAAATCTACTCCGCGATGGAGAAAAACAAGATTGTGTTTGAGGACGCTGACAGTGCTGGCGCTGGCTTTGTTGAACGGCTATATCAGATGTCTCAGGCTGGTCAGTTAGTCAACGATCAGGGCGAAAAATTACTGGATATCAGTAAAGATTCTGATGGTGCTTATGTTTTCGACATTGATCCGGATAATCTGGACGCGATTGCCGAAAAGATGGGTATTACGACAGACGCGGTTCTTGCATGTCTGGAAGCCCTCTCCATGTGGGGAGATATTGACTTCTACGATATGAACGAAGTCGCAGAAGTTATCGACGAAATTGGTCTATCTGCGGAGAATGCTGGAAAGAAAGCAATCAATGTTTCAGCACTTACCGATCAGCTTATCACTCTTGGTAAGACCGACAAGGAAATCTATGATATTCTGACGGGTCTACAAGACCTCGATGGTGTTGTATTGTTGGATGCAGAGGGCAGCATTGACGGTTTAACGAACAGTCTTACTAATCTTGGTTTAGCAGCCAGCGATGGTATCACGGTCAATGTTGATGCAGAAGCTCTTGCTCCACTTCTTTCTGAGCTAAACTTCACTAAGGAACAGGCGGAAAACCTAATCACAAAGCTTGGTGAAGCAGACGGTATTTCCCTCACAAATTCGCAAGGTGAAATTAAAGATACGACAGATGCGCTTGAGTATCTGAACGGTTTGGACTTTGCGACAGTAACTTCTAATGTCGATGGTGTTGCGCAGGCTGTTGAGGATGTTGACGATGAGACAACTGATAATGTTGTTGATCAGTTTAATAACATTGAAACTGCTGCAAGCGACGCAGAGACCGCAGTAAAGCGCGTTCAGACTGCTGTTCAGCATTTGGACGGTCAAACCGCTACTGTCACGATTGACACAAAGCGTAAGAGCGGCATTCTTGGAAGTATCTTCGGATATGCTTCTGGTACTGGTGCTGCACCGGCTGGCGATGCGCTGGTTGGTGAAGAGGGTGCTGAGCTTATCCAGTCTGGCGATAAAGCTTATCTTGCTGGTGTAAATGGCGCTGAGGTTGTTAATCTCAAGCAGGGAGACCGCGTTTACACTGCGGATGAAACAAAGCGTATCGTACACGGATCTGGCAAGCAGCTCAAGGGTGTTATCCCAGCTTATGCGAAAGGCAGAGTCCAGACAGGTGGATTGCATGTAGAGACAGGCAAGACCGGTTCAACCGGAACGCCGATCACATTCGACGCTACGGTCGAAGCGACAATTGACGATAAGACATTAGAAGAACAGCTTAAAGATAAGCTGGACGATTTGGAAGACCAGCTATCCGATATCATTGGCAATTTTGAGCATTCAATTTTCCTTCTGGAGAAGAATGACGGAACTCCGGAACAAATTATTGCCATCTATCGGAAGATGCAGGAAACAGTCCACGCACAAGCTGAAAAGTATCGTGCGCTTGGTTTAGATGATACCTCTGATTATATCCAAGACCTACAGAAAAAGTGGTGGGATTATCAGGATACGATTGAGGATATGTTGCATGATATTTACCAAACTTCGGTAGATAATCATAATAACATGCTCAGTCTGTTGGAAAACCAGTATGATATGCTGGACAACAATCAGACCAAGGACGCGATGTTGGACAACCTTTATAAGCAGCTTGAAGAACAAAAGAAGATTCAAGAAGAAGCTCATAAGGAAGAACGACGTCTGCGTGATCTCGGACTGGACGAAAACGACGAAGCAATTCAAGATTGTATTAACGCATGGTGGGGCGCTTATAATGATATCCAAGACATTAACTCTAAAATTGCAGATAATGTTCTTGATACATTTGATGACTTCATTGATTATGCCGACGATTTTGATTTGTGGGGAGATTTCAACTTCACCAAGGTTGACTACCTAAAACAAAAGCTGAAAGAGATCAATCGCCTGTTTGAAGAGGGTGTTTTAACTCTGAAAGAGTATAACAGTCTCATGCGTGAAACCGGCGTTGAAATCTACAACGAACAGAAAGACGCTCTAACGAAAATCATTGAGATGACGATGGAGCTTGTCCGTCAAGAGGCTGAGGATCAGGTAGATGCTCTGGAGGCACAGATTGACGCATACAAAAAGATCATTGAGCTGAAAAAGCAGTCCTTACAAGCGTCCTTTGACGAAGACTCTTACCAAAAAGAGGTTGCCGAGCGGGTTGAGAAAATTGCAGAAGTTCGCGCAAAATTAGCTCAGTTGGAGCGTGATACCAGCGCTTCTGCAAACGCAGAAAAGCAAAAATTAGCGCAAGAGCTGGCGGAGCTGCAAAATGACCTTGCAGATTATCAGGCAAATTATTCTTATGAAGCTCAGGTTGATGCTTTGGACAAAGAAGCTGATACTTTTGAAGATACGAAAAACGATGAAATTTCCTATGTGAAGTCCACAGTTGATACGGAAGAAAAGGTGTATAATGCGGCTATTTCTCGTATCAACAGCAATTGGGAACAGCTATATGCAGACCTGATTGAGTGGAATAAGCAATATGGAGATATGATCGATGGCGAAGATTCTATTACCTCCGCTTGGAGAACTGCTAAGGCAGCAGCGCAGGAATACGGCGATGTCGTATCTGCACTGAATGGTATTAACTCTGAAATTTCCTATGCTGGAAAGAATGCTGACGATAAGCAAACGCAAATCGACAGTATTTTGAGTAAGATGCAGACAAATAGTAAGGGTTGGCATACTGCTAAGACGCAGGAAGAAAAGAACCGTTTGGTTAAGGAGAATGAGGATCTTGCCGAACAGCTTTCCGCTCTATTGGGGCGAAAGGTTGTTAAAGTGAATGGTGTTTGGTATCTTGATTCCGCAAATGGCCCGCGCCTATTCCATACCGGTCTTGAACAAGGTTATGTCGGCGGAAGATCGAAAGGCTCAGATGAGGTGCTTGCCGTTCTGAAGGCAGGCGAGCTGGTCATGGATAAGGAGCAGTACATGAAAGTGTTCAACTCCTTGGAATATGGCGGCGGAGTCATCGACAACCTTGTTAGACGCTTGACCGGTACATCGCCCGCTGTTTCTGAGGTTGTTAAGTCGATTACAAACGACAATAGCAATACAGATAATTCGTCTACGGATGATCGTGTTACTATTCAGAACTACTTCCAGATGCAGAATGTGACGGAAGAAAATATGAAGGGCTTTGCTGAGTATTATGCTGACTTTACAATTGGGAAACTGATTAGTGCAAATCGGCGTAAGGGAATTAGAAACAAGGTTGCTAATTCTATGCTCAGAGGATAATTTTAGAGGATGTCTGTATAACCGTACACCCTATCGCGTCTCGTCTCAGAGATGCACACAGCAAAAAGGAGAAAAAATCATGAAATATCTTGTTTCCGTAATAGGACAAGTCACAGAAAAATATAATGAAATACGCCACCATGTTAGGAGGAATTATTATAGTCAATGCCCAGAGCTACATGCCGACCATACATACCGCCATTGTCGGCAATAAAGAGATTACCGTTCGTAACTTAATTCCGGTGTTTGCGAACGAGGAGGATAAAAAAGAGAAGAAAAGGGATATTGAGAGCAGTCTATATCGTATTTTTGATAAGTATTTCGCTAAAACTTGAGATTGCAGAGCTGCCAAGGTATAATAGTACCTGTTGGCGGCTCTTTCTTTTAGGGAGGAAGAGCCAAATGGAAAAATATGATGCTATTTATGGGCGGCAGTCTGTTGATCGAGAAGACTCTATTTCGATAGAAAGTCAGATTGAATACTGCCAATATGAAGTGAGAAAGGGGAAGTACAAAACCTTTACAGACAAAGGGTATAGCGGAAAAAACACGGATCGTCCGCAATTTCAGGCGATGCTTGCAGCAATTCGCCGTGGAGAAGTCAAGCGCGTGATCTGCTATAAGCTTGACCGCATCAGCCGTTCGATTTTGGATTTTGCTACGATGATGGCGGAGTTCCAAGATCATGGGGTGGAGTTCGTATCTTGTACAGAAAAGTTTGACACTTCAACGCCTATGGGACGAGCCATGCTCAATATTTGTATCGTCTTTGCGCAGTTAGAGCGCGAGACCATCCAAATGCGAGTGACCGACGCTTATATTTCCAGAAGTCGCAAAGGCTTTTACATGGGTGGTCGCATTCCATACGGCTACAAAAAAGAGCCTTATATGATTGACGGCAAAAAGACGTCACACTATGTCATTGATCCCGAAGAAGCAGAGGTTGTCAAGCTGATATATAATCTGTACGCAGATCCACAGACCTCATACGGAGATATTGTAAAGTATCTCGAAGAAAATGGCATTGCAAACAAGCGCCGAAAAGACGGCTCATGGGATAAGGCTCGGATTGCTGAGATGATTAAAAATCCTGTGTATGTAAGAGCAGACTTAGACCTATATCGTTTTTACAAAGACCAGGGAACAAACCTGCACAACAATCCGGAAGACTATGTTGGTATTTTCGGATGTTATCTGTTTTCAGACAAAAAGGCTGGCAGAAAACAATGCCATTTACAAGGGCAGCATGTTGTTTTAGCTCCGCACGAGGGCATCGTGACATCAGATGTTTGGCTAAAAGCACGGCTAAAGTGTCTTGGCAACAAGCAGGTAACAAAACCTATTAAGGCAAGCAATACATGGCTCGCAGGTAAGATCAAATGTGGGAAATGCGGATATGCCCTTACCGTCAGGAAATGCAAGCTCAAAACAAGAACGCGCAGATACCTTATTTGCAGTCATCGAATGCAGACAAACCGTTGTGAGGGAGTCGGCGGAATTGATGCAGACGCATTTGAAGCATTTATTTTATCTGAAATGAAAGAGCATGTAAAGCAATTTGAATTAACACCTGATATTGTAATCAAACACGAGAACCCGCGCATACATGAGCTGAATATCAAGATTGAGCAAGTGCAAGCAGAGATTGGAAAACTGGTTGACAAAGTATCTACTGCAAATGATGTCCTCATGGATTATATCAATAAGCGCGTAAAAGAGTTAGATTCGCAAGTCAGCGCCTACAAGCAGGAGCTAAGCGAACTCTCACCGCTTGCCAATAGTTCTGAATGCAATGTGCGCCAGCTTAAAGGCTATATGGATCGCTGGGATGAACTAAGCTTTGATGACAAACGCGCTGTGGTCGATCAGCTTATTGTGGTGATTAAGGCAACGCAGGACGATTGCGAGATCACATGGAAGTTTTAACGCACTTTACCTTGATTGTAAAGCTTCGCCTATACAATCAACATGAAGTGGATTTTTGAAAGAGCCGCCAACACTCTAAAATGTGACACTTTGATAAGGGCATAATGTGCTTACGCCTTTCTCAAAGCGCCATAGAAAAAGCAGCCGACACCCAGATACGAGTATCGGCTGTTGTGCTATACACTATTTCTTTTTGGTCTTCTACGGTAAGATTACTGCATCATAGTAGTTGCTCCAATCAAAGCTGCTGATTCGGTTAGGGCTTCCAACATAGAAAGAAACGGTGTAACTGCTACCAGCAGAGATATTCTCAATATAGTCCGATGATTCATCGAACCTAACATCGTCAGCACCATACAGTGTGATATTGAAAGTGGTGCTGAAGGAATAGTCCGTATTGTTCTTCAGTGTCCAGTAGACTTCGTTGCCCCTGATAAACCATTGAAAATCGTCAGCGTTCATTTGCTTTTCAATGTCCGCATCCAGAGCTTCATACGCATCAAGCAAAGCTTTTTGATCATCACATGATGACACATAGATAGCAACGAAATCTGTATTATCGCTCAGAAAATCATATTGCTCATACAAATCACGCAAAACCTCATAGCGGGAAACAATTCCGCGCTGCCATTCAATTTGAAGTTCTGATGACTCTCCATTTTTTAGAGCATCTTTTTGTGTATTAAGACCGTCTATGTATTTTGAAGCAAGTGACTTCAAGTTTTCATCGTAGAATGTTGCGTCCTTATACTTCTCAACATAGGCTAACTCTGCGTTGACAATGGTTTTATTGTCGTAGTTTTCAGTATTAACGCTATTGATCCGGTCAATGACAGCAGATTCTAATGCCGATAGAAAATCGTTATCAGCATTTTCACTCATGCCTTTTGCATCCATTGCTTGTGCAAGCAAATCGGGACTATTCTTGTAGTCAAGATCTGTGAGATAGTTTACTGCTGTATCCCATTCACCAGCCGCAACCGCATCTGAGCCTAACTCATATCTACACTCATCCGCTTTACCAGAAGCGTCCTTATAATTAGAAATACTGTCAAAAATACTAAGTGCCGCTTGGTAATCGCCTTGTTCCATTTTGGCAACAGCATCTTGATATTTTGTAGAACTGCATCCAGTCAAGGCAAACACTATCAAAAGGAGCGGGATTAGGAGTCTTGCTTTTGATTTGAAAAGAGACATAATCTATTACCTCATTTTACATTGTTGCTTGCCTTAAATTATACCATTCTTTCCGGAAAAGGCAACCTAAAGCAACGCAGAGGTTTCCAGCGGCAACGCCATTTGCAGTATCCTATTGTAAAAAGGATGGTATCGGCAAATGGTGTTTTTCTCTGTCCGTCTGCGCCAGCTCCGCGAAAATAAGCGCATGACGCAATCCCAACTGGCGCAGAAAGTAGGTGTAACAAGGAGCATGATCAGCGCATATGAGACGGATATCCGCCTCCCAAGCTACGATGTATTGATAGCGCTTGCCTCTGCGCTTGGAACAAACACGGACTATTTGCTCTGCGTGGACGGTAAAAGAATGCTGGATATCTCCTGCCTTACGGAACGGGAAGCCGCCGCCGTCTATGAGATGGTCGCGCTTTTCACTGAGGGCAAAAAACAAAAGATGATGGAGGCTGTGTAAATGAAAAAAGCGTTATCAACACTATTAGCAGTTTGCTTGCTAATAAGTATGGTTACACCTACTTATGCTACTGAAGCAATAACTCAAAATGTTGTGGTAAGCTCATACGAAGAGTTAATTACCGCTATTGATGCAGCACAGGACGGGGATACCATAGAGGTGGATAGTGAGATTCGGTTGAATAATGGAGATAATATAATTACGGATAAAGGAATAACGATTAAACGCGCCAGAAGAAATTATTCAGCAAATGTATTTAGCATTATGTACAGTGGTGAATATGTTTTCGAGGGCGTAACATTTGTTTCGACTGATTCCAGAAGAATGCTAACTGCGTGGACGTCTGGAGTTAATCTAATCATAAAAGATTGTAGATTTACCTCTGGCTCATATCCTGTCTATTTCAATAATTACCAAGAAGACGTCAGCCTTATGGTCATTCAAGACTCTATTTTCAGCAACACAAAAGAAGGTGCTGTATATGGGGCAGGAAATATAGATGTTACAATCATAAACAGTACATTCTCAGAAAATGTGTCTACAGCGGATCAAGGGGCTATTCGCTTTGATTCTGGCTCGCTCCACTTATATAATTGTTCATTCGTGAATAATACTTCTTTGGAAAATGCAGCAGTGTTTTATTGCAATCCATCTGAAAACGGTGTTCTTGATATTACAAACTGCCAATTTACAAACAGTCAGGTAAACTCGGCAGACTATTCAGCCGCGCGGGATATTTACGCTTATGGTTGCACATTAAGCCTTACCGACGAAAACATAGATGAAGCTATGTGCTATTACAATACTGCGAGCGGCGAGAAAACAAAGATACAGCTCCCTTTAGTTGACTGCACCGATATTCTTAAAATTAGTTATTTGCCCTATGATCCGACGGCGGATAATGGAGATATTGAGGACAATGATTCTAACCAGGATATTGAGCCAGGTGGGAAGACCGATAACAATGAAGACGAACCAAAACAAGATGCTGATGGAGACGGTGGAAGTGGAAATCCAGATAACGGAGATACAGAACCGCAGCCCGATCCTCCAGTAGAGGAAACGCCGCCCTCCGGAGAGAAGGACTCTCCAGAAGAGAAATATCCGTCTGAAAATACTCCATCTGGTGAAGAAGATCAACCAAAAGAACCTGAGCAACCGTCTGATTCGGACAAGCCTACGCCATCACAACCGCCGCAGGAGAGCGATAATAGCAATGACTATGATAACACACCATCAAAGCCTTATAATCCCTCTCACGGCGCGTCAGCCCCGTCTACAAGCACTAATCCCGCTCCAGTTCCAAAACTGCAATGTGGAGAAGCTGTGATTGATAGCACCCGCTCGGCAAAGCTGGCTGGATATGGTGATGGGCTACTTCACTTGGAAGACAGCTTGACAAGAGCGCAGATGGCAAAAATCATCTATGGGCTATTGGACGAAAATTGTATTGAGAAAATCGTTAAGTCTAATGATGGTTTTAACGATGTTCCTGCGGAAGCATGGTTTTATACGGCTGTTTCCGCACTGCACAATGCAGGCGTTGTCAATGGTGTTGGAGGCGGTAACTACAATCCAAACGACACGGTTACGTGGGCGCAGATCATAGCCGTCCTTAGCAGGTTTGTGACTGAGGAAGATTGCACCCTACAGAATATCTCCTATAATGGCTGGGCGTATAACGCTATTAAAACCGCTGTTTCCTTAAAGTGGATTGAAGATCAGTCAAGCTTTGATGCAAATGCCGTTATCAGCCGTGGAGAGTTCGTCGAATTGGCCAATCATGTGTTGAGCCTGTATAGAGTCTGAAAATTTGAGGGAAGCCAGAGGTGTGTAAGGGGGTACAATGACCATTTTGGAAAAGTAGAATTTCCATATAAATATAAACTACCCCCCCTCAGATAAAATACAAAGAGGCGTGAAGTTGAGGGTACAAACGCCATTTTCAGGGAATACAAATAGCCCGTAAATGTAAACATCCCCCCCATAGCGTAAAGAGATAGCGCCGCAGGCCATCGCCTACGGCGCTTTTCTCCGCGTAAAATCATAGCTGTTTACTGTAAGGCATATTTGCTTTTCAGCGCTTGAATGATTAGTTTTCTCATGCTGGTAATCTCTCTTTCAGTTTACAAAACTGCCGTTCAAAGCATTCCTTAAAATCATCATCCAGTCCAGCAGCTCCCGCCGTAAAAAAGCGGTTGAGAATTTCCGCGATCTCTTCGGGTTTCGCGCTCTCTTTTGTCCTTGCGTTGATCTGCTCGCCGTCGTTCGTGGTGATCTCGTAGGCGATGCCGATAGAGGGAAAGTAAACCGAGACATGCGGCACAACATAAGCTTTAATGTCCTTGATATCCTCTGCATCCTTGCCATGCTCAAAGGCGGCTTGCAGCGCCTTGTAATAAAGTTCTTCGTTCATTGTCGCGGCGAGATAAATGCGGCTGTTGTTGCTGCTCGTCATGCTCATTTCAATCGAATTGAAGTTCATTTTTCATTCTCCTTATTATTTCGATGATTTTAGTTGAATGGCGGAGCGGCGTATGCTATCATATGTTTACCGCTCCGCCGTGAGTGGTGGAGGCTGCTTGTCTATGTGCTTTGGTCGGCTGTTAGGCAAGCGGCCTTTCTTATGCGACTACGAAGCGGCGGCTGCTCGTCTCGCTACAATACTGGTTGTAAAGCTCTGCGTGAGTGGCTTTGAATGCCTTAGCGTCAAAGCGGCGGCTGTTGACAAGTTTCCAAGTTACTTTCCAATCGCTCCCGCTCAGCTCGTCGATCTCGCGGGAAGTCATTTCGCTTTTAATGCTGTCCTGAATGGCTTCAATTTCTGCGGTCAGTTCGTCAGCCATGCGGCGAAGCTCGCGCAGCTCCTTGATCTTGTTGTCCATCTCGTTAATACTCATAATGTGATCTCCTTTGCATTTATTAGGGGTTGAGATCGGCGGCTGGTGGCTCTGAGTATCTATCCCTTTGGGAGTTTCTATCAATCTTCTCCGTTCCAGCTCTTACGGTGTCGCGTTGGCTATCGACCTTCGCACGATCTCTTGTCCCTTGCTGTGATTATAGTATATCACTATTATTAGTGATAGTCAATCGGCACGTATCACAAAAATTAGTGATAATATTTGTGCAGCTTTGTCACTTGATTTAGTGACTACTGCGTGCTATACTTGTAGCATGAAAGAGTGGGCGCATTATTTTTAGAAAGCGGGGATTCGATTGCCAATCATTTATGATAAGATGGTCAAACTAATGGATGAAAATGGGATGACCTCATACACAGTCAAAAAAAATAATATTATAGGACAGGCAACTTTCCGAAAGATCAAAGAGGGCGGAGACATAGACACGCGCACGATTGCAAAAATGTGTGAAGTCCTGCATTGTCAGCCAGGTGATCTGCTGGAGTATGTGCCTGATGGTCAGTAAATAGGAATTAGTTAAACAACTTGAAAGGAGTTTGAGCTATGAGCAACCGCGAAAAATGTATTGCTATTCTGGATAGTTTTAATGACAGCCAGCTTGTCAACATTGTAGCCATGCTGCAGGCCGCAAAAGACGCTATCAACGAAGCATCCGACGAAGCTTATTGCAGCGCCTTGTATAAGGAATATGAAGCCGATCCCGATAAAGGACAGACTGTGAGCATTCAGGACGCGGCTAAAATGCTGGGTGTCGCATTATGAGCTATCAGATCGTAATTGATAAGCCCGCTCTAAAGTTCTTGCAGAAACAGCCGCAGGCACAGCGTGAGCGGCTCTTAAAGGCTATTTATGCCTTGCCAAACAGCGGCGATATTAAAGCAATGGGCGGTCACGAAAACTTGTATCGGCTGCGTGTTGGTACATTCCGCGTGATCTATACAATCGAAAATCAAATCTTAACTGTGCGAGTATTGACTATCGGCAATCGCGGCGACGTTTACAAATAAAAGGGAGGTACATTCTACTGTGTTTAATCCTCAGGCATATGCAGTTCGCATTGAGCATTATTTAAGAGGCCATGCATATGCAATGTATGGTGATGCGAATGACATTCGTAGAGATCCTATCGGTTTTATGGATGGTGTGCTGCAGCGTTACGAGAAGATCTCAGAGATCAACGATGAAAAAGCTGCCGATTTCTGGGACAAGTATGAATCGTTCAAAGGAAAAAGATTAGATGACTTTGGCGAAGAGACAGCCGGACATTTTGCAGAAGATGTTGCAGCGCTCTTCAAATATGACTAATGCTGAGAAAAGCGGGGGCGAAATGCTCCCGCTTGTTCTTTATTCTGTTGATTCTTTTAGTTCTCGTTTGTATTTGTAATAAGTGTTTCGTGCAAGTCCAGTCAAGCGCATGACTTCCAGATCATTTAAGCTTCCGCTAAAATCTTGAGAGTGCTTCAAAATGATTTCCTTTGCGGCAAGGCTCTTTTTTGTAACCAGCTTAGCGCCTTGACGCTGGCCTATCTGTTTGCCGTTTATTTTCGCTGTCTGGATGCCCTCGCGGGTACGCTGGTGAAGATCGTCAACCTCTTTTTGCGACTGCTCAAATGCAAGGCGGATTTGCTCTTTGGCAAGGCTCATCAGGTATTTATTGACCGCCGCTATAATACCAGACATAAACTCATCTGTTGCAGCGCTGCCAGAATTGATAGCAATATTGATTTTGTTATCCAGTGCGCCTTTATAAGTGTCGCTATTGATATGCGGCTCTTTGAGGAAGACAAGATTAACGCCCTGATTGTATAAGCGCTCATAGGTTTCAAAACCCTCTTCAGCATTGCGGCTCATACGGCTAACGCTGTCAAAGATAATCGTATCATTTGGTGCAACAGCCCTTAAAAGCTTGCTCCACTCCTTACGGTCAGATTTTGTGCCGGTATAGACTTCCTTGATAATGACGGCGGATGGATTGACAGCTTTAATATTGCGTTCCTGTCGTTCAATGTTCTGCTTTTTCGTGCTGATGCGGCAATACCCATAAACCATAATAACAACCTCTCGTATCAAGTTTAACGACCGTCAGAATTGCTATTCTGATTATATCCTGTAAGGCTTCATTTGTCAATTGCTTTTGATACAATTTTCGTGTAAGTCAGATTTGATACTGCAAAAGTGAAAAATACTTGCACAACAAATAAGCAAATTAGATTTTGGATGGGTAGTTGTAGCAGGGCGGCAAAAACGGCGAATAAAGTATTGACAAAAACGATAAAAAATTTCTGATATTTTGTGCAATATGCTTGACTTGAGCTTTTGCCTATGCTATACTACAGACAACTGAATACAGAATGACAAGGGATAAGGGCGGCAGACTATCGCAGATCAATAACTGTTTGGGTTTGCCTGATATGTGTTTGCGCATAAGTATGTTATTGATTTTGGAAGGTTTGATTTTCCCTTGTCCATGATGCTGAGGTGCAAGCCAGTACATGCTTTCGTTGGGAACAACGGATAGTGTGTGCTGGCTTTATTTTTTTTGCAAGGGGGTGAATGGATGCTGTTAGAGCAGGAACGCGCTGCAGATGAAACGCGAGAGTTTTTGAGCCAAAGCGGACTAAAGGCGAAGTTTGTAGCCGAGCAAATTAGAATTGACCGTCAAAGCCTTTCCAAGTTTATGAATCATCGTTTGGCACTATCTCAAAATCAACTGTTTGCGCTGCAAAACTTCATGAGTGATTACAGACGGCGAAACAACCTATAACAATCCATAGCAACAAAAATTGTGCTTAGAAAAAGGGGGCAACAAACATAGCAATCACAGTGATTGATGCCATGATGGGCAGTGGAAAGACACAGGCCATGTATCAAATGATTCGCAACAATCCGGACAAGAGTTATATGATCGTCACACCGTACTTAAAGACCATACAGGATGCAAAGGACGCAGGCTTAGCCATTCGAGAACCAGAATATAAAGGCGGTACAAAGCTTGACAGCCTAAAATATCTCCTGTCACATGGCTATAACATCGGATGTACACACAGCTTGTTTTTGGATGTTGATAGCGATGTTTGGGATTTGATTTGCGACAGCGGATACACGCTTTTTATTGATGAAGCGTTGGACGTTGTGAAGCCCATCAATGACATTATTGATGATGTTGGATACCAGGTGAAAAAGGGATCGGCTGGATGGCTCATACGGCAAAAGCTGATTAAGGTTGATGAGTATTGCCGCGTTACATGGTGCGGAGAGTCCACGAATGACGATTACGAATATAGGCAGCTTGAAGCATTGATACGGTCAGGAAATGTACTGTGCGTTAATGGTCAGCTTTTCTTGTGGGTATTTCCGCCGCAGATTTTTAGTGCATTTGAGGATATATACATTTTGTCTTATTTGTTTGAAGGATCTGTTTTTGACGCATACCTAAAAATACATAATCTGGATTACGTATTGGGAAGCGTAACCGGAGAATACGGGAGTCCTACCGGATATTACTTTACAGGTTACATGGATGACACGGAAAAACGCAGAGCCTTAAAGCAACTAATCAGTATATATGACGGCGTTGCAAATCGCGTCGGAGACAAGCCGTGTGCGCTATCTTCAACTTGGTATGAGAAAGCAGAACCAGAAGATATTGCATGTGTAACGAGAGGGTTTAACACTTTCCTTAAAAACCCCAAAATATCCGGACACAAAAAGCCTCTTATGTGGACTGCTTATAAGAGAGAGCGGAAAACACTGCAAGTGAAAGGTGCGAAGTATGTGAGAGATCTTTCACGGGATGAGCTTCAAGCGATTAAGACCGATCCAGACTGCAAAAATGCAGAGCTTAATAAACTCCGCTGCTTTGTGTCGTGTAATGCAAAAGCAACCAATGACTATGATGATCGTCGTGTTCTCGCGTATCTTATCAACCGTTTCTATCAACCCATGATTAAAAACATGTTTAGGGATAAATACGGTATCTCGCTTAACGAGCAGCGCTTCGCACTGTCAGAGATGATTCAGTGGATTTGGCGGAGCAGTATCCGTAGGTCAGCCTTACCAGTCGAAGAACGAAAAATTGATATCTATATTCCGTCTTCCAGAATGCG
>ERZ808278.639-NODE-639-length-20570-cov-4.559786_pt1 | contig 20570 bp, 11 predicted proteins | sample MGYA00521239_ERZ808278 | MGnify/ENA primary metagenome ERZ808278 (study PRJEB31516, sample SAMN03275600) | gut metagenome | biome: mammalia-associated habitat; material: feces | host: Papio cynocephalus | place: Kenya | collected 2012-07-17 ... | reverse complement strand
TCAAAACCAAATTTATTCCATGCTTCGAGGACGAGGCGTTTGGTGCGGTATTCTCCGTACTGGCGCAGCTCGTTGTCTTTCAGCACACGGAAGGTCTCGTTGATGCAGCCTTTGCCACAGACATCTTCTGGGTCTAAGATATAACGGAGATCTTCCGTGTTTAGTCCATAGAGATGGGCGAAGATGGCATCAAGCTCGGCTTGAAGGACGGCTCTGCGCTCTGGATTGTATATCCATGGCTGCTGTGTGCCCAACTGTGGCAACTCGGCACGCTGCTCCTCGTTCATCTCTTCCCATAGTTCTGATGCCCAGCCATCCATATCGTGGTTGAAATAGCATAGCTCGGCTACTCGCTTCACGATTTGCCATTGCATGGCGGATGGAATTTGGTCGGGAGTGAGGACAGGGAATTGTTTGACATAGTTGATGCTAACGTGAGTACCACCGATTTTTTGTCTTGTGGTATAGTCAAAAATCAAAGATGCAAGCATTCCGTAAAGCGCAGCCCCGGGCATACAGCCACGCTCCGCGTAGAGGAGCGTGGCTGTATGCCCGACGCCTACGGCGTCGGGAATAGGCGCAATGATAAATGTACGCATATCGACTCCACGTGCAATGTCACGGAATGCAAATAGCCACTTATGCTTCCACTCCCACACTTTATTTCCATCCTTATCGTACTTTACCAATCTGTCATTTACTGCCGACAAAGGAACCCAATACCACGGCATGATGCAACTGTCGGGATTAGCCAGTTCTGCCTCTGATGGCATATTGATGGAATTTGGTCGTTCCCCTTCCGTAGGCCATGAACCATAGTGATGGTTGTAGTGCCAAATCATTTTGCCCTCATAAAGTGGGCCGTATGTTTCGCCTTCTGTTGTTGTAAAAGTGTTGCCATCCAATGTAGCTCCTTGTTCCGTCAGTTGGGCGTACGTTCGGAAGAGATAAGAGTCAGTTGACATATTGAACATACTTCCGAATTTAACATTCCACGGATTATCGCCATTTTCTTCATTTAAAAGGATCGTACTATTGCGATATATTTTTGCTGTAATTACAGCGTCATAACTAGAACGGAATACAGGACAAGTTTTTGTATTTGGATTGAGGCGTGCAAAGTCATCCGTTCTCAACGTATAGATACGTCGAGGATCGAGCAAATGGTCAATACGTGTAAGGTAGAAACCACCACTGACATTACGAGGGGTGTCTTGAGCCTTTCCTGCAGTGATAAGGCAGAACTTGAATCGGCTGTCAATATCAAACAACTTCTCTCTGTTCTCAAAATCATAAAGCGAAATAAGCCTATTCTCATCAATAAGTTTTGAGAAGAAATACTTGTTGCTATCATTCACTGCTATTCCAGTAGGAAGCACGAGCCCCCATGCCTCTTTTGAGAAAGAGAGGCATAATTCAGCGAACAACGAAGAAAGTTCGAGTTTTCCGACTGCTGTGAGTGGGAAGCGACCTGAGTTCTTAACAAAACTACTTTGACTTGTCAAGTAATTACTTGCTTTTATGAACTCATTGTAGAGCTTTGTATCTGTTGTTTGAAGCTCAGCAATCTTTTCCTTGCGTTCTGCTTGGTTAGCTGCCTTGACAATGTCTTCGTTCTTGCCAGCAAACCATTTTTCTTCCTCCATTTGGAGTTTATCCCAAGGCGGATTACCGCACATCACGTCAAATCCCCTGTTGGCGGCAAACACCTCAGGGAACTCCACGCACCAATGGAAGAAACGCTGTTCCAATGCCATGCGTCTTACTTCGGTCTTGAAATCCTTGGATAGTTCACGATAGTATGTAGGCAATGGCTTGCCTTTTTCAAGGCATTCCATCGCAGCGATTTCTTGGAGCGCACGCATGACGGTCTTAGTGTATGGCACCTCTGCTTCCAATCGATAGTTGCCGTTTACCCCTCCATCTTCATCTATCAGTTCATCACGCTTGACAGTTTTATAAAAAGCATAGGTATAGATGTCGCAAGCACAGCGCAGACAATCCACACGTGCCGATGCCATCAGTTCCTGCCAACGTTCCTGCTTGATGATTTCCTGCTCCAAGGTGTCTTCTGGCAAGTGGTTGATAAATCGAATCTTATCAGCCAAGCCAATCTGTGCGGCGGAAAGGTTCTCAACGCCAAAGGAATCTTCCAAACCGAGTGTTAACTCGTCATCGGAATTACCATTTGCACCCTTAATAGCCTCTTGGTTCAACTTCTTCAATGCTTTCAGAGTATCCTTGTCTTCTGCGGTCAAAGCCTTGTCGGGTACACCATCAATGAGCATTTGCAAGTTGGAAACTCCAAGCACGGAGTTGCCGCAACGGATATGGTGGTCGAGGAATGAGAGTGGCTTGCCGGCGCAATAGCCCTCAATCCACAACACCACCTTGCACAGTTCCACCGCATCAGGATTGTAGTCCACGGCATAGACACATCGGGAGATGACCTCACGAAGTGCCTGACGATAATCCAAGGATGCAGGGTTGTCCTCGCCTGTCCGAAGGGTACAGATGTACCAGGCAATGGTGCGAGCCATCGCCAAAACGATATGTCCCGAGCCACTTGCCGCATCGCATACCTTCATGTTGAGCAAAGCTTTCACTTTCTCCTCCGTGGTGGCACACTTGGATATTTTTTCCTTGATGACAGGTTCAAGGGTGGTCTTGATGAGGTTCTGCACCAAGTCAGGACGAGTGTAATAAGAAGAGGTGCTCTGGCGGTCCAGTCCACCCACGAAACCAAACTTCCAATCAGTGGAAGCAACGCCCGGCTGTACGAATGGGCGCATTTCGAGAATGCCCTCATACACAGAACCAAACTCCTCGACATCAAGTGAGGAATAATTAATCTTAACCAGTTGCTGGCGCTCGTCGGTAAACTCATTGAGTGCGGAAAATGCGGCGAGCAAATCGGCATTGCTTACTTGGCATTGCTTGAGCCAATGAAGTGTTTCCGTACCAAAGAGTATGCCACCCAAAGGTTTGATACCTAATTTCTCGCCAAAGGTGTCTGGCTCAAATAGATGGAAGGTGTCCATCAATCCTTGCCATAGGTCGGAATATTGGCGTTGTCTGAGATATGACAATTCCGAGAGATGGCGTAAACGGCTTGCCGCATAGTATTTCTTATAGATGTCCTGCCATTGGCAGAGCTGTTGGTAGTCGGGTGCTTCTGGAGAGTCCGGAATCTGATACACCAGTCCTCTCTCCTCAATGATAAAGAGGAAGAGAAGGCGATAGATAAAGTGAATCAATTCCTTGTTGAGCTTGGTGGCATCCATCGTTCCGTTGGTGAAAGCCTCTCGCAAGGCATCGTTGCCTTTGCCTTCGGAAGTCAATACGGCATTACCGATGGTCTCCATCGTCTTTTGTACGGCAAGCGACAGACCGTTGCGGATGCGGTTGCCCGACTCAATACTCATGTTGAACCATCGCTCCATGACACAAGGCTCGTCGCCGCTTGTGCGGAAACGAGAGGCATGAAGCAAACGGAACATGAGGCAGAACTCCGTATATTTGTCTTCCTCCAACATGCGGCGAAGGTCGAACTCGATGTAAGTGAGCTTGACCAACTGACCGGAGTTGCGAATCAAACGCAGAATCTGACCATTGCTGATGATGCCATAGACATTCTCTGTGGCATTGAGGTACTCAAGCATCGTGGCATGGGCTGACTTCTTGCGCATACCGCCTTTCGCACGATAGTCGAGCGAGCACTTGTCAAGCGTGTTGATGCTGCCATCGGTGCTGATATTCTCGCCAATGACGATGAACGGCATCTTACCCAATTCTTGGCAGGTATAGTTGATGTCGTAGTTGGTTCCTGCCACCTCGATGTTGGTGGCTTGGCGGTCGAGTGTATAACCAAGGCTTTGGAACAGACGCTCCATAAGGTCACGGGCACGACGAGTGCCGTATGGGTCTCTATCGACCAGTCGCTCGTTGCCAGCACGTTCCTTATAGAAATTCCAGTCGTTGCGTAGGCTGCTCCATACGTAGTCGATGGCAGACGAAACGGAAATGTCCATTCCGAAATCTTGGTCACGATTACCGTTAAGCGTGTTGTCACGCTCTATATTGTGAAGGATGTCATCAGAGAGAAGATGACCATATATATGAATACTTGTATAGTCCATAAATCTTATTCAGTTACATGCCAGTTACATGGTGATAACATGTTCAAATCCCCATAAACAGGGACTTTTATGATGATAGCTGAGGTATTTTTGTATAGCTCAGTTACATGCCAGTTACATGCCAGTTATATTTAAGCCCAATAGGGAATATAATTATGCCTACTGTTACCCTCGGAATGTTCCTCTTTGATGAGTTTAGCCTCCAAGGTATCCTTAATGATCCTTGATGCCATAGGATAGTTTTTGTCTTCAATTCCTAATCGTCCTCTAAGGGATTGGTTGTTCATCTTCTCATTGGAAACATACCTTAGACAAGCATGTTGGTAGCAAGCCATTACCCTTTCGGACTTATCAAGATCTGCAAACTTTCGATAAGAGAATACAGTTGTCTCCGTTCTGGTCTCTTGAAGCTGAAGGCGTACAGGAGGAAGTTGGTATAACTCTATATAGAAGATCGTCTTATCCATGCCACTTCCTTTCTCTTCGCAGATACCCATTCTACGCATAATATCGGCAAGAGAGTCGTTTCTGGACTGATATTCGTCAATGAAACGTTCAATGCTTATCAGAGGTTGCCCAGGATTAGAGAGCGTAATACGGTCGGAATAGATTTCAATCATGGGGAATCCTTGCTCTGAAAAATCTTGGTGTATAATCATGTTTGCCGCTAACTCACGTATTGCAACCTCAGGATACATTCTGGCATCTTTTCTTAGTGCCATTCCGATTTCTTCATTGGCAGGAAGTTGGCTATTTATCCACGCAACCATTTCTTCAAAACAGATAGCATAACCTTTATCAAAAGCCTGCTCGCGGATGGTCTCCACTTTCCCTTTGCCTTTATAGACAATGACTCTAACCATTTTTCTTTTCAATCCGTCGAAGTCGGAAAGGCGCTTGGCAAACAGAATAGCACCAAGTTCTGTAATGCTATATCCTAGCTCATCTTTGACTATCAAGTTTTCCGATAAGAATCTATCTAAGATGCCATTAGTATCTTGTGGAAGTGGCAGATGCATCATATCAAAATAAGTTTCTGCACTGAGATAAGAAAGCACATCAGGTCCTGTCAGTCCTTTTTTTAAGATGATTTTCTCTAAAGGCTTTTGCCCTCCTTTCCAGATTTTGGCCTCTTTTGCAGGGTAGTCTTTCAATTTGCGTGTTATCGTACCAACTCTGACATATTCTTCATGAAGAAAACTTACAGGCCGATTTGCTGTAGCAGGAATTTTAAAGATACAGACATGTCCATGGTCTTCATAATCGAAATCATCTATAATCTCGAAGTCTATGCGCGGATTCAAACGAGTTGACAACCAAGACTCCAATTCTTCATTGCCAACCATCTTCTGTTTCCCATATAAGTCTGTACCGATTACGTCATGGCTTTCGTCATCGATTCCAAATACAATATAGCCAAAAGGCATATTGCAAAGGTAGGCACTGTTTGACAAGGCAGAGATTCTTTCTCCAATCTCTTCCTTAGAGTGAAAATTATGTTTGAACTCTAACCACTCCGTTTCTTTTGGTTTTGCGGTCAAAGCATCTATTAACCTTTTGAAATCTATATATTCCATGATGAATTAAAAAATAATTTTTGGAATGAATAAATAAGCCGCAATCACATCCATCGGCAATACAGGCTCTACCACTTGGTATTCCGAAGCCTTCAGATAGGTGCGGTATTTGGCAAAAGCATCCACAAGATGCGAAGCCCTTTCAAGAGCTATTTCATCTGTATGCTTACGTAACTCCTGCTCATTGGCTATCCAACGGATGGCATTGGAGAAAAGAGTCTTTTGGGTAGGCATGTCCATATCGCCAGAGGCTTGCGAGTGCAAGAACAGTTGTTTGGCTTCCTTTTGTGTGAGGAAATCATGGTTGTCTATCTTGCCACGGTAGCCCACGAATATCATCTCTTCACCCACCAATTCACGGTTTTCCACCTTCTTATCTCGGATGACGCTGCGAACACGCATCAATAGGATGGTGGTGCGCTTTTTCACCTCCTCTGTTTCCATCACCAAGGCTCGGCAGGCTCCCAATTCGCCACCATTGACAGAGTCGTTGACTACAGCTCGGCTCAAATCCTCTACGAATGTGTGGTTGCGACCAATGTACATATAATGCTTTGGCGTTGGAGATGCAAAAGATATGCGCACAAGTCCTTTCGCTGTAGCCTGATTCTTGAAATAATGCCGCAAGTTGGCTGGCAATTCCAAGAGCTGGAAACTATAGCATAAAGGAGTGTCATCGGTATGAACACTTACTCCTATATGCAATAGCTGCTCAATCACAAAATCACGAGTGTCTTCCACACCACCAATGACGGACTTTGCCTCTTCCAAAGATGCTTTGAGTCGGGTAGGGTCCATTTGCTTGTTGTTATGGGCAAAGTAGGTATGAGAAATCTTCTCGTTTTCTTCCATCTTCTTGAGTTGAATCTCCAATTCCTCGTCTTGTTGTTTCTTCCATTCAGGGTCGTTTTCAAACAAGGATAACTCCATATAGTCGGTTTGTGTAGGAACTTTTGCATCAAAGATGCGCTGCATGATGTTTTCCATCAGCGAGGCATCGTTGTCTGCGATAGGAAGATAGACACCTAATTTCTTGCGTATCTCTTCTTGCTTTTTGTATAGAACGTTCAGCACGATATCATCCACAGGATTGTTCTTTGCATGAAGGGTGGAAACCAATACATCGTGGGCTGTTTGTCCGAAACGGTCGATACGACCATTTCGCTGTTCCATGCGGTTTGGATTCCAAGGCAAGTCATAGTGAATGACAGCCTCGAAGCCTTGTTGCAAGTTGACACCTTCTGAAAGGCAATCAGTACAAACCAACACGTGTCGGTCTTCCTGGGACAGAGCATCAATCTTCATTTTTCTTTCTTCATCTGCCAAACGACTGGTTACTACACCAACGACAACTTTTTTGTATTTCTTGTTGCTCTCCAAATGTTCTTTGATGTATTGACCAACATATTCTGCCGTTTGGATATATTGGCAAAACACAATAGGGTTCATGCCACTGTCAAGAGCAAACTTAACAATGTCAAGAGCTTGCTTTACCTTTTCGTCAGAATCAGTTTCCTTGATATGTTCCAATTGCTGAATAAAGCTTTTGAACTCTTTTTTATCGGTAGAATTTGTGGTTTCCAAGGCTTCTGGCACGACATCGTCAGCATTCAACAAATCCTTTAGAGGGTCATTGAACACATACACTTGTTCGGATTCATCATCAGTATTGGTAGATGACGAATCTTCTCTTTTGTCTATCTTGTTTTGTAGCATACTGATGCCAGCATCAGGACTTGACATCACTCCACGCATCAAAGCTAGCAAGTCCCAGTAGATATAGCGTTGCTTGCGCTTATCGGCTCCCGATACTTTTTGGATTCCATGCTTTACGTATTCTATCAGGCTACCTAATAAATTACGATATTCTGTAGCATATAAATATTCGTCTTTATCAATATATACACGCTCTGGAAATACTACTTCATCTCCTAAGTATTGCTTGATGTCAGCACGGCGACGTTGTACGAAGTAATGTGATAGCTCCTCACGCTCTGGGGCTGTTTGAAGCTGATAATTTTCAAACTTCGGATTCAGCAATCCTATGAGCGACTGGAACTCTTCGCTTTGTCCGCTATGAGGAGTGGCGGTCAACAAGACCAGTTGTTGGTCGGGTTTGTCCGACAAGTCTTTCAACAATCGGTAGCGTTGCTGCTGATACTTGTTAGCACCTGTAGGCTTGGCACAGGTATGTGCTTCATCGACAATCACAAAGTCAGGACAATGGTCAAGGAAAATATTGCGCTTGTTGTCCTGTTTTACATAGTCAATGGATATGACTTGGTATGGAATATCACGGAACACATTTTGGTCTGGTCGCAGTCTTTTCTCCAAACGGCTAATCGTAGAAGAACGAATGATTTCTGCATCCAACCCAAATTTGTCCTTGATTTCATTTTGCCATTGCTCACAAAGATGTGGCAAGCAAACTACCGCAAAGCGAGTAATCTCGTGGCGATCAAGCAATTCCTTGGCAATCAGCAAGGATTCTAAGGTCTTACCAATACCGACATCATCGGAGATAAGAAGTCTAATCTTCTCTTGTTTGAGCGCAAGAATCAATGGAACCATCTGGTAAGGGCGTGGCTCGAAAGACAGCTTTCCGAGGCACTGGAATGGTCCTGCTATATCTCTGAAAGACAAACGGCAAGCATTATAAAGCACTTTTGCCGATGCCTTATAGCTATTCTTGCCGATGTCGTCGGATGTCGGGCGACGGAAATTGTAGGAATGAATCTGCAATTCATCCCCATAGAGTGGAAGGTAGAGCCCGATGGTCTCGTCATCAGTTCCTCCCAATGGCTTTATAATCATGAGATCATCTTCTCCGGATTGTTGAACAACCCAAGGACGATTTCTAAATTCTATCAATGTACCAGTCTTGTAGTCCATATCGTTTATTTTACTGGGGTGAATATATCTGAGTATTCGCTGATGAAGTCGGCCAATGGCGTGGCATAATGCCAAGCTAACACCACGAAACCAGCATCTTCGAGCACCTCACGTTTTTCTTTGTCATCTTGTTGCACGTCAGGGAGGTCATGTGGAGTGCCATCGCAGAATATAACAATGCGGTCGCCATACATAAAGTCTGGTTGCACATAATATTCTTGAGGGAACATTGGTTGCGCTTTGTCTGGCAAACGCAAGTGATGGTCGTGAAGATACTTCAAAAACTCATACTCCGTAGAGCTGTTATGGTCTCTTGCTGCCTCTAATGCAGCATATTGTTCATCGTAACTGAGCGTTTGTCCAGCACTATGAAGTTCTACTTTAGCCTCTTGCATCAATTTTAGAGTTCTATATATCAAGCGGATATCAATTTGCTGATGATACGGCTGATTATAGTAGTTGAGTAGATTGGAGTAATCGGCAGGTGTCAACTCGTTGATTTCTTCTTGTGTCAACTCTGGCTTGTTGAAGCAAATGTCGTATGCTCTCTGCACAACTTCTCGATAAGCATCAGGCTCATGAACGAGACGGCTTAGTACACCGAGAGAACCTTCTGCATTCTCGTAGATGAGAATGTTTGGTGTAGCTCCTTCACCCATTACTTCGGCTCCCATTTCGCTGCCTTCTATTTGGAACACATCCTCGATGGCTTGCTTGAAAGCATAGAGGAAGGTACGTACTGCCTCTTTCTTATCTAAGAGCAATGCTTTAAGAGGTTGTATGTATATGGCGTTGGCTGTTGTCTCCGTAAATAGCTTGACGAACTTAGTGCGTTCTGCCTCTTCTGGGTTCTTGTCTGCTTCTTCCTGTATGCGTGCAAGACGTTCGTTGCTTATCCAATCGCCAGTCTTTGTATCGAACGCAAAACCATTGGCATTATTGTCGTTGCGTGATTCCAATATGTATGTCAGACGGCATGCCGGAATATATCGAATGTTTGCCAAATGCTCACCGTGTGGAGAGAGCAACTCACACTCGCTTATCTGGCGTGGGTCGTCGCTTGCAAAGAATGTCTTGGTCTGGTAGTACTTACGAGAACGTTCCTCCTCTTGGCAAGTTATTTTCTCGGTTTCTGTAGCTACCATATCCTGTGCCTCGATACACATACCTTTTATCAATTCAACCTTGTTGTCAAGAGACTCTCCTGTAATGATGTCTGTATGATGTTCGGCATTTTCTTCATCCTTATATACGACACCAGTTTTTGGATTATAAAAGAACTTATGCGGAAGGACCTCCGATAATATCTGCATTCTGGTGATACGGAATTTTCCACCATTATTATATATAATGTTTTGTGGTCCAAATTCGCTAAGGGCAAGGCGCTTTGGGCGGCTAAGATATTCCACCTTGTCAGACTTGTATTGCAGCAATGCTCGCTGTGGCAACTTTGTGAAATTATAGCCAGGCAAGAACCCCTCACTTGCAAGATAGCGGTAAGGATAGAATTCGTTTTCTTCTTTATTTTTGCCTTGGTTTACACCGAGCAACATATCACGAAGACTTTCACCACGCAGCTGCTTGATGTGGGCATCACACTTCTCTTTCGAGTTCTCGCCATAGATGCGATTTTTGATGACAAGGTTCGCTTCCTCAATCTGTGTTTGTGCTTGTCTGTACAGAGAACGCCAGCGGTCAAGTGACTTGTCGAAATCATGCTCATAATTTGTGAGAATATTGTCCAACCAATGTTCGGTAAACCAAATAGGTTGTTCATCTTCCATGCGTCCTTTCAAGAACGTATCGCTCATGATTTGTTTGAAAACCTGTTTTATCTGTTCCTTACGTTCAGAAGTGAGTTGTAGGGCTATGCGAACTTCATCCTTCAAGGTGATATTGTTGATGTCGTCGTAATTCACCAAGTCCTTAATGCCATCAGACAGTTCTTTGATAGGGCATAAAGACAGGATGGTGGAGTGGAGATGAGTGCGGAACAATTCCTCGTTGACCAATTCCATTCTTGGTGCTTTCACTTCACCCTTAACCATCTTCTCTGGATGACTCAAATAGTAGTTCTCATGAGAGTTGCGTGGACGACAATAGGTATATACCAATGCTGCCTGCCCACTTCGTCCTGCACGGCCAGCTCGTTGAGTATAGTTGGCTGGTGTTGGTGGCACATTACGCATTCCGACGATGGACAAATCTTTGATATCGATACCCAATTCCATAGTAGGAGAACAGTAGAGTACAGGGAACTTGCCTTCACGGAAGTCCTGCTCACGTTGCTCGCGGTCTTCCTTCGAAACCTGTCCTGTATGATCTTTTGCCTCTAAACACACATTCTTAAGTGGTATGTTTTGATAGAACTGCTGAAAATAATGGTTAGGCTCTTTTTCCAGCCAATCGCCTCCATCCAAAGTACGGAAACGTACTAAGTCACGGCGAATATGTTGTTTATCACCAGCCTGCCATAAAAGGCACCCGTAGTCGAGTTGGTAGGTGCCATTATCAGATATGATGAAGTTGGACAAGGCTTCGAAAAGTCCTGTCATATATTTCGTGTATGCTTCTTCAGTAGTAATGGCACGTCCTGTATTCTTTTCTATATAGTCACGAACGAATATACCCAATTTACTTCTATAGCCTCCACTTTCCAAATTGTATGAATTTCGTCTGCGAGGGTTGGTAATAAATAACTCTTTAGCTTCCTCTATCTTGTCGCTTTCATCAAGCGTCCAAGGTGCTTTCAGATATTCTCTTACAGCCTTTGTTGTGTCTTTGACGGCTGGAAGAGTTCTCTCACTACTATAGATGCAAAGTTTGTGACGCAGATAATCGAGGATTTGGGTGATGAATTCTTCTTTTTGCTCATCATCTAATCCTTCTAACTCAGGTATGTCATAGAGGCGTTCTGAGTCATTCTCCCCAGTGATCTCATCATGGAGATATTTGTAACCAATCTTTAGCAATGCACAATCTTCCAAGTTCGGCATGATGACTGTCCAGTTTCCTGCAAGGTCATCATATATAATAGTCGAGAGGTATAGCTCCATGATGTTCTTAACATCATTGGCACGACCTCCTCGAAGTCCTTGGCGAATAGAATAGTCATTCACTTCAAGATGCAGATTGTCCAAAACCATTCTTGCAATCTTTGTGTTATCTATTGGTTCGGTCGCATCTTTGATGGCATTCCAAATGGCTGAGCGTATTTTGCCAATGCGTATGAAGTCATTGAAATGACCAGCTTGCAATGCTGCATCTTGGCGAGCATCGACAAAGGTCAGAACTTTTCTATCGCTTTGCTCAATGCCCATTTTCTGCATTAGGACAATATCCTCGTATGACAATACTGTTGTGGCTGTACTTCTACCTTCGCCGCCGATTCTTGAAAGTTTAGAATATTCTGATTGCTTTCCTTTATAGGCAACACGAGCTGTAGGATCGTACATCAATGGTGATGGTACGAAGATGGCTTCCATATAGCCCATACCATCTATAGGCTCTGTAGGACTATAAGCACCAGATTGTGTCACATATACCTTTTGTGGGATACGTGATTCGTATGTCTTCTTAAGTTTACGTACTCCTTTTTTATTGGTAGTGTACCAGTCGGACGGAATTTCATCAGAATCTACGGTCAGCAAATAATCATTGATATTTTCTCCGGTATGTGGTATGATGATATAACCGTCATTGACATCGCTATCATCGTCACTTGTCGCATAGCCATCAAAGTTTCTTGGTATGATTTGACTGCCATTGATTTTTATGACATAAAACTCATGTCCACTGAGACGGCTGAATACAACAGGGTAATACATAACTTTTGTATCGCCATGTGTCAATTCCTTACAGTAAAGTTTTTCTTCTACTGTGATTTGACGATTGTTTTGTTCGCCAATAGTAAGATATACATTTCCTGTTTGAGGAATGAATTGATGAATTTTATATGGAAGTACAGATACTCCCTTTTGCTGGTTCATATGGTTGCACCAATTAAGCACATCTATAATATGCTTTTGACATTTTTCAAAATCTTCTCCTGTTCTAATATTCAGTTGTTTTGCCATATCCTCGATGGATATAGGTCTTCCCCTAAAATACTTGTTCTCTTTTCTGTTGTAGTCAAGTGCAATACTTTGTTCTATCCAAATGGCTGTAGGATATTTCTTGGCATCATTGATGTCTGTAGTGTTAGGCACAGGATTGTTGATGCAATTACGCAATTCTCCATCAGAAGGTTCTTCATCTAATAAACCAATTGACAGAGTTTCGTCTATAACTTGGTCTTTTGTGTATGAACTTCCAAATATGCATGATGCTACCTCTGCTACTTTTTCTCGTTGCTGGCTGTAACTCATACTGTCGTCGGCAACCATAGTTGCAGATGTGCCGAAACAAAGAACATGTCCTACTGCCAAAGATTTGATTCTTCGAATAAGGAAAGATACATCGCTTCCTTGCATTCCACGATAAGTATGTAGCTCATCGAATACAAGAAAGTGTAAGTTCTCTAAAAAACATTTGCGCAGATCTTCTTCTTTGCCAGCACGAGTCATGAGTAACTCTAACATCATATAGTTTGTTAATATGATGTTGGGAGGTGTTTGTTGCATCTTGCTACGTGCTTCGTCATTCTCTTGGCCTGTATATTTGCCAAAAGTGAAAGGACAAGAACGACCAGTTCTTTCTTCGAATTCGGCCTTGTAGCGACTCAGTTCCTCTGCTTGTGAATTGATCAAGGCGTTCATTGGATAAACGATAATAGCTATTGTTTTATCCTTGCAAGTTTCTTCGTGAAGTAGAACATAATTGAATATAGTTGCCATAAAGGTACGTGACTTACCAGAGCCAGTTCCAGATGTCACGATGAATTCTTTATCTTGGCAACCTAATTGTATAGCTTCTTGTTGGTGCTTGTAGAAAGGCTTATCGAAGAAATATTCCAAATCTTTGTGGATAGGGAGTCCCTTGGCAATAAGGTCTTTCACCCCTATTCCCTTCTCAAAGTTTGGATTGAATTGAATCAAAGCTTTTGGCCATAGCTCTTCATTTTTAATGGAGTCACTAACCTTTTCCTTGATTCGCTCATCCTTTATGGCTACAAAACTTTCAAGGTAACTTTTGTAGCAGCCTTTTAAGTTTTCGTATAATTCAATAATATTCATACATTAATTATATTAATTCAGCTACAAAGATAATCTTTTTCTTTGAAAATAAAGCATACATCTTGAATAAAAATGTAGTTTCTAAGTGAATTATTCCTTTTTTGCTAAAAATACCTACACACATTGGACGGAATAAGCTTTGTTGGTATAAACTTGATAGATGGTACTCCTATATGAGAAGTTAAGTCGTGGAATGTTATTTTGTGAAATATTGAGAAAGTTACAACTTTTGTCAAAATATCCGATAATCTTCGAGTTTTCTAAATAAAATAGTGCCTATATAACTCGGCAAAAACTCGGCAATTTTATAAAAGAAAAAATCCTAACTGCTTATTATCAAGCAGTTAGGATTTTCTTAGGTGCGCCTGATAGGGCGCAAATATAGCTGATGTAATTTGTTAATAATCAGTGATTTATAAAATCAAATGATTAAAAAAGCAAACTTTTCTGTCAAACTCATTCAAAGAACGTTGTTATTTGTAGGTGCAAAGATACGGTAAAAGTTTGAAAACGAAACATAAAAAGCAAACTTTCTTTTGTTGCTTCCAGATAAAAAAAGTTAATATCTGGAAGCCTCATTATATTAAGGTGTGTTTGTCTTTATCTGGAATAAAAAGCAAACAGTGGAATTTAGGTAATTTTATTAGGGCGTTTTGTTGAGGCTTCCAGACTGTCAGAAGAAACAGGCTAAAACCATTATATAGAAAACGCAAAAAAAACAGTGTGGGGGGTGCTTTTGGAACGGATAGCACACACGTTTTAAGGGCTATTTTTTCAGTCTCGTTTTTGTTGAGGCTGCAAAATAGCCTTAAATCTTTGTAACATACAGTTGTGCAGTATGTTATATATGTTAGTTATTGTTTGAATGGTCGTGAGTACCCCCACCATTTCCAGATGGGTTTGCACATATTCCAATAACGACAAGTATAAAGATAATTATTCCAATAGTTTCCATAACAAAGAATTTTTAGTTTACAGGGGCAAAGATACAAATATTTATTGAAATATTAAACTTTTACTATATCTTTTTTCCTATACTTACGTATAAGATAGAGAAAAATAGTATGATTTAATTTAGTAAAATATGAATGTAGGAATCAAAGTAAGAAAGCAACACTTTAGATTTGCTTTGTTTTTAATTGAGAAATACGGCAAAGTGATAAACCGTGTTTCGTTGGCTGATATAGCCCTAATATATGGCACAAGTCCCCAGAACGTGAGGAACTACCTTAATAGATTAAGTGATTTCGGTTATCTGGTAATTGATAAAGTTAGCCCTAAGAAATGGGTTATTACTATCAATGTAGAAAAAGTAAATAAAGCGGTGAATGAATAAACCTGTATTTAATGATAATGGCAAATGGAGTAAAGGAAATATATATTTAAGTATGGCTTTAGTAAGTAAGTACCGTTTAAGCGGAAACCATTTAGCGGTATTGCTTTATATCATATCGGCATATAATAGAAAGATATTTAGTTATAAAACAGAAGAAGAAACAAGCGTATTTGTTTCTTATGATGATTTGCAGCATTATTTAAACAGTAATGAAAAAACGCCTAAGAATGTTGTAAAAGCGTTGTTAGAATGGAAATTAATTATTTGTGAAAACCTAGACGAAAGAAAAGGTAAAAGTAAGTATCAATATAAACCAAATGTAAAATTGCTAAATGAAATTTTAAGTGAGTATCTGGATAACTTCCCAGAATTGAAAAATACCGTAGAGGGGTAACGGCTTACCCCTATAAGTGGTAACGGCTTACCCCTCTAGGAAAAATAATAGGGGTAACGGCTTACCCCTCTAGGAATGATTTTAGACCGTAGAGGGGTAACGGCTTACCCCTATTAAAAACGGTGTAACTAACTGATTTACAATAAAATTATTAATTTTGATGGCTTTTCCCTCTTATATATTATATCTTTGTCTAACAAAGATATTATAAAAGGGAATACTAAAAGGTACAAAACAGAATGGTAAAAAGTACAAAGGAAACACAAAAAGGTAACGTAATACTCGCAATAGATGGAGCGACAAAAACAGGTTACGCAGTATATGAGAACGGAAAAATCATAGTAAGCGGCACAATGAAATTTAGAAAAAGTGTACGTGAACAAACATACGGTGAATGGGTGCAAAAGATGATAGTAAAATATGGTATTACCCAGATAGTAGCGGAAGACGTTTATAGAGAACATAGCAGAATGCTAGATAACGCTTTTTATGCACTCTCAAAGTTACACGGTGTGTTGATGTATGTAAACGGCATAAATGGGCTTCCAGATGTTTCTTTTATAAATCCGTTGATTGTAAAGCGTTATATGATACCAACAGTTTTTAAGCAACACACAAGAGAAGAAGACAAACAAAGAATGATTTGCCGTGTTACACATTTGGGTTATACTCTGGAATCAGATAAGGCAGACGATGAGGCTGATGCAATAGGCATTCTTTTAACATATCTAAACATACACGATTTACCAATAAATCACCCTAGCAAATGAAAAGACGAATCACAAAACGGCAAATAGCGATTGTAGCGGAATACATAGATATTCCTGTTACTGATTTGGAAAAGTTGTACCAAATGGGCATTATAAAGCATTCCAGATTTTTAGAACTCTGGAATAACGCCCTATATCGCAAAGGCATTGTAAAGCGTTATATCTGGAATCACACAAAAGCCGAAAGAATAAAAATTTTAAATGAGTGGAAAAATACTGAAAATATAGTAAAAGCCTCATTTAATAAAGTTAGTAAATGAAAAACAGTTCCCTAAATTAATGGAACTGCAAAAAGCCTCAACAAGTACAAAAGCGTATTTGTTGAGGCTGATTTGTTTATACTGTTATTTCATCATCGCAACAGGCGAAAAACTCGTTTTCTGGCATTCCAGAATCTTTGCAGTACATAGTTTTCATAACTTTAATAGCGGCTTTAAAGTCTTCCAGAATCTTTTTACTTTTAAGTGCCTTTACAGAATTAAGAACGTTTTGAAAGTTGTTGTAATAGTCCCCAAAATTGTAACTTACATATTCTACCCCAGAAGAAGAGCAAATAGAAACCTTATAACGTGTATGTCGTATAATATCGCTTTCAACGTGTAAAGTAGCTTTGTTGTACTTCCAACCTTTGCGGTTCATTCTGGAATCACGGTACACAGGGCGTAAATTTCCTGTAATACGGTCGTATTCCTGTACTGTCATAGTCCCTAGGGCGTTTTCTAGGGTCATAGGGGCATTTTCTTGTAGATAACGGTAATAGTAGTTACCAACACTTATAATAACGCCTTTACAGGCAGCAGAAACGTTGCTTGTTGGTACGTTGGCGTATCTGGATGCTTCATTAATGGAACAAGCCACAAAAACCAATTTCTTGTATTTGTTGAAAACGAGTATCTTTTTACTTTCTTGCTTCATAACTTAATTTATGTTTAGTAGCCTGGTGAATCCCTTTTTTGTTAGGGGTTCACCAGACTAGGCGAAAACTACATATTAATATTAATACCGTTAAATGCAATATTTGTATTGATTGTAACGGCAGTGTCTTCTTTGCTCATATAAGTAGCTTCTATCATTTTTCTAGATGTCTTGCCAATAATAGCAATGTAATCAATAGAAATATTTTGTTTTGCCATATTGGTTATTACTGTATGGCGCAAAGTGTACATAGTTGGGGCAATATCCCAGTTGTAAAATATGGCTATATCCTGTAAGAACTTACCTATTTTTGTCGCAATATGGTTTGTTTGGTGCTTACGTTTAATGAAATCTTCTTCTTTTTCGTTGCACTTAAAAGGTAACACGAATCCAAATTTACGCCCTTTGGTGTATTTCTGGATAATAGCCATGCACACATCAGAAACAGGAACACCGTAATTACGATTGCTTTCTTTCTTGAAATCACGGTTAACCATTTTTCTAGGGCAATACTTCCAGATGTATTTTTTCCCTGTCCTGTCTTTCTGTATGTCTTCTATTCTCATAGAAAGAACGTCAACAGGGCGAGAACATAAACCGTACATAAGAATGCAAGTATCAATGTATAATTGTTTGTTTGCAGTGCTTATTTGTGGGCGTATCAATGAAACATCAAAGTTAAACAAGTGGTTTATCTGGCTATCTGTCAATACTTCGTGTTTCTTTATGATTTCGCCCTTTGGGTTATCTATTTCGGTAGAATACAGGAATCTAAATGAAAGATTGCCTTTTTCTACTCTCTGGTAATGGTACACAGTTGCACGAAAGTATTTAACGGAATCTTTGTACCCCAGACCGTTTGCAGCAACAAATTTACACCATTTCTTGAATACTTCTGTATCTACTTTGTCAATGGGCATATTAGCAAACTGTTTTACTTCATTTGCCCACGGCATTTTAACGCCTCTTACGGTACCCTGTAACTTATGAATAAGTTTGTTATATACTTCATAGTTACCAGAATTATTTTTTTTGCACTTCCCAGATAGCCACATATCACGGTAATAAATGGCATACCCCAGAACTGTTTGAACGCTTGCAGCCTCAACATTTAGGATAGCTTTGTAGGCGTTAAAAAAATCTTCTGGAGTGTAACACGGCACAGTGTCTAAGACTGTTTTAAAAGCCTCATAAAGTTGGTTTAAACGGTTGTTATCTTCCGTTGCGGTTGTAATAGCCTGTTTCTTGTAAACCTTAAAGAAACGACTGTTTGCAGAATCCCAGAAAGCAATATCAGTTTGCAAACGGTAATCAGTACCCCAGAAAAATTTAAGTGCTTTACGCACGGTTTTACTACCTGTATCGCCCTTTGCAAAGTTAGGGTTATACACGAATACTTGTACACTGTTATTTCCAGTGTACAATTTGAATGAAACATTTTTAATTGTTAATGCTTTTAAAGTTGTTACCATAAATCTATATTTTTATGGTTCTCTAAACGATAGGCAGAAAAAAGCAAACTAAAAAGTCAAACTTTATGCGCTTTTGTTTGCTTTTTAATGCAAAGAAATCAGATAGAACAATAAAAACTATTATAGTTATTTTCTTGTAACTATCTGATTTCTAATCAGCTGCATTTGTTTTACCCTGTTATAAGGAAACCTTAAATTTGGGTACGTGTGCGCCTGATAGGAACACAATATGCAAAATTAAATGAAAAAGCCTAAAATCGAAATTAAATATAACTACCTGAAAATCAATATTTGTTAGTTACTTATACATAACATTTCATTATATCGAATTTTATCTTATTAGGTTAAACAGTAGCAAAAACAGTAGCAAAAGTAAAAATTGCTACTGCAATATTTGGCAGTCTGAAATAAAAGTCTTATCTTTGCAGCGTTCAATTAAAATTATATAAGTTATGGCAACAATTTACAAACGTTTATCTGCAAAGGTGCAAGCCGATACTAATTTGTCGGAAGTACTGATTAGCCTGAAAAATGGCAATGATTATTTTGTGCGTTCAAAGTCAGGTATCTTTGTTACACCTGATAATTTCCGTAATGGGGAGATAGTAGTGAATAGGCGCAAAGTGGGAAACGATGTGCAGTACCACGAAGAGCAATTAAAGAAGATGAATGAACTTTGCGCCTACATTATGGGCAAAGTGTCAGACACTCCCAAGGAGCAAATAAACTCTGTTTGGTTTAAGGAGGTGGTGGATAGATTCAACCACCCCGAAAAATACGCTCCAAAGGTTGAGGCTAAAAAAACTTTCTACGATTTGGCTGAGGAATATTTGGCAAAGAAAGAATTTTCCTACGACCACACAAAAGCCATTCGTGTTCTTGTTCGTGATGTGGCACGTTATGAGGGATTCAGAAGAGCCACAGAAGATAAAACCTTTGTTTTCGATGTGGATAAAGTAACACGTGCCGACATAGAGGATTTTTTGGACTACCTGAGAAATGAGAAAAGTTTGTCCGAGGAATACCCTAAAATCTTTCAGAAGCTACTTAAAAGTTACCCAATTGGAGTAAAGAGAGGGCAATGTAAGTTAGTGGTTAGGGGCGATAATACGCTTGTTAAACTCACCAAGAAACTAAAGGCTTTCTTTGTGTGGCTTTATGAAACCGACAAAACAAAGAATAGACCATTTGACGGAATAAAGATAGGAAGTGAAAAGTTTGGCACTCCCTATTATATCACCATAGAGGAAAGAAACGCTATTGCTGATTTCGATTTCTCAGGCTCTAAAAGTTTGGAGGTGCAAAGAGATATATTTGTATTCCAATGCTTTGTAGGTTGTCGTGTGGGCGACCTGATAAAGCTAACAGAGGACAATATAATTAACGGTGTGTTAGTTTACGCTCCACACAAAACAAAAGATGAGGGCGACCAAACTTTGCAAGCACGTGTGCCATTACACCCTAAAGCGGTGGAACTGATAGAGAAATATAAAGGGCTTGTTCCAGATGGTCGTTTGTTTCCATTCATTACCCCACAGAAGTACAATGAAGCCATAAAGACAATATTTACAAAGGTGGGGATAACTCGCAATGTGGTAGTAAGAAACCCAAAGTCAGGGGAGAACGAGATAAAGCCGATTAATGAAATAGCAAGTAGCCATTTGGCAAGACGTACCTTTGTGGGCAATGCTTACTTTAAGGTGAGCGACCCAAATATAATTGGCAAGATGAGCGGACACGTTGAGGGGTCGAAAGCCTTTTCACGTTACCGTAAAATCGAGGATTCCACTTTGCAAGATGTTATTAACCAATTAGGATAAAGGAGGGCTTTATGTTGGATATTATAAAGGTGGATGGAGAGGCAGCTTTCCAACTCCTGAAAGAAAATGGCTTTAAGGGTG
>ERZ808278.635-NODE-635-length-20785-cov-3.998312_pt1 | contig 20785 bp, 18 predicted proteins | sample MGYA00521239_ERZ808278 | MGnify/ENA primary metagenome ERZ808278 (study PRJEB31516, sample SAMN03275600) | gut metagenome | biome: mammalia-associated habitat; material: feces | host: Papio cynocephalus | place: Kenya | collected 2012-07-17 ... | reverse complement strand
CTAACGTCGGCCCTGCGGTTATGGGCGTGATTTATCTCTTCCTCGGCGTAATTCCGCTTGCGGAAAAAATCGTTTGCGACGCAGTCGTTGCCAAAATGCGGAAGGAATACAGCGAAAACGTACCCAAAATGGACGATATAACCGAGGAACTCGAAACGGACGCCGATAACAGCGTAATCGCCGCGGTCGGCCGCGCGAAAAGCGACGAATATTCAAACGCCGAAAAACCCGAGGCGATTGAGGCTATGCAAACGGAAGGTTCGGCTAAAACGAAAAACGGAGCCGCATATAAGACGAAAAACGAAACCGCGGATAATGCGAAAAAGGAAGCTCCGCGCGGAAAAGAGGATATTTTCGACACCGCCGAAGAGGAGCGTATTACGAAAAATTACGGAAAGGCCGCCGGCAGGCTTGCGAGAAAACTCAAAGAAATGGAGGAGGACGACGAAGATTAACGGCTTTTTCGGCGATTTCCGTTCGAGGAATTTCGGACGAATTGCACTGCGGAGCAAAATTTTCGGGAAAGGCTTGCAAAAGACCTGACGATATGATATAATGGCGTTATTAAACAAAATGACCGGACGGATGCGTATATTGTATCAGGGGGAACGGTTTACGGAATGATAAAAGAGAACATAACCAACGATTTCATCGAGGATATTTGCCGCGAATTCGGCTTGGAAGGCGATTTTAAATACTTTGAAACGCTCACCAACGGGCATATAAACACTTCTTTCAAGGTTTATTTTTACAGGGACGGAGAAATGAAGGATTATTGCCTGCAAAGAATCAATTCGTACGTTTTCAAAAATCCCGAACAGGTGATGGAGAATATTTCCGTTATCACCGAGTACATAAGAAATAAGATAAAAGCAACGGGCGTCACGGCAAAAAGGCTCGTTCTTCATTTTCAAACGGCTTCCGACGGCAAGTTTTATTACGTCGGGCCGAACGGCGGATTCTGGCGTTGTTCCCGTTTCATAGACGATTCGGAAACTTACAACGAAACGGATAATCTCGGCATCATCGAGGAGGCCGGCAAGGCCTTCGGCGATTTTCAGTTAAGGCTGGCGGATTTTCCCGTGAAAAAACTCAATATAACCATTCCGCATTTCCACAACACGATTATGCGATACGAGGCGTTCGACGAAGCCGTTAAAAACGATTCGGCGCGCCGCGCTCACGGCGTTTTGCGGGAAATAGAGGAGTTTTCGGCTCTTCGCGAAACGGCTACGGAAATGTATAAAATGCAACGCTGCGGCGAACTTCCGCTTAAAGTTACGCATAACGACACCAAGTGCAACAACGTTTTATTCGATAAAAAAACGGGCGAATACCTTTGCGTTATCGATTTGGATACGGTTATGCCCGGGCTTGTCGGGTTCGATTTCGGCGACGCCATAAGGTTCATAGCCAATTCCGCCAAAGAGGACGAAAGGGATTTGGAGAAAGTCGGGCTCGATTTCGGCAAATTCGACGCTTTTGCGAAAGGGTTTATCGGAAAGTTGAAAGGCGTGTTGACGCGTAACGAAAAAGACACGCTTGCGCTCGGCGCGTTTACGATGACGGCGGAATGCGGTTTGCGATTTTTAACCGATTATTTAAACGGCGACGTTTATTTCAAAACGGCTTATCCGGAGCATAATTTAGACAGGGCGCGTTGCCAGCTTACGCTTGCAAAGGATATGCTTTCAAAGCTTGACGAAATGAAGGCGATTGTTTCAAAATATGCCGATTAAACGGCTTATAGGCGGACTTTTTAATAACGTAAATAAAACGCAGGGATTTAACCCCTGCGTTTTTCGTTTTATTTCCGGTGTTTTTTTGCGGCGGGCGAAAGTTTTTAAACTCCCGCCCGCCGAATTCGATTTAATAACCTTGCTTCCAGTATTTACCGTCTGAAAAAGTAATTCTTTTGATTTTGATTTCAAATTTCAGGTCGGAAAATTTTGTGTTATAAAGAGCTTTGAACGTTTCATTCCTGTCGAGGTCGTAATTTTCAACGTAAGTGGAGTAAGTGTTCGTCGAACCGGCTTTTACGTCTATATCCAAAGACGTGTTAAGCTCGCCGAGTTCTTTTCCGGATTTATCGTATATGGTGGTTTGTAACGTAACGTAAGTTGCGCCCATATCCTTTGCTGTTATTTTATAATCCAAATATATATAATAGCAACCGCTTGAATATACGGAATCGGTCTCCTTAAATTCTTGCGTTTTTGAAATTATGGACACGGTAATCTGGTCGGGGGAGTGCAACGCTTTGTCTTTTGCGGCCGACGCCTGAACCGAAGGAACGGCTATCGATACGATTATAAGAATCGCCGTTGCTATCGAACATATAATCGCAGGTATTTTCACGCCTTTGCGTTGATTGCTGTAAGAAGCGGTTTCTCCGATTTTTTTAGAGTCGAACAATCCCGATTCGTCCTCGGTAAGTTTATCGTATCCTTTTTTCGTTAAAACGTTTTCCAATTCTTTTCTTTTTGAAATCACGTTGTTTTCGGTTAATTCTCGAATTCTTTCGGAGTATTTTTTGTCGCTGATAACGTGTAACGTGATTGCAAGCGCCAAAGCCAAAGTCGTGGGAATAAACAGCCAGAACGCTTTGGCCGCCATAAGAACGCAGCTGAGAACGAATAGCAGGCCGAAAGTCGCCCATCCGACAATCATTTGCGTTCTATACGGCTTCGTGTCGTTGGACGCTACGGCGACTACGTCTACGTCGTTGGGCGGATAATCGGCATTTAAGCGAAAATCGCCGTTTGCAAAGTCTGAAATTTTGTATTTTTTACCTTTGTAGGTGTATTCTACCTCGTAAAAAGGAAGTTTATAACACTCCAATGAGTTTACGTCGACGGTTGGGTTGCTGTGAAAATCTCTATAACGGTCGCCGGGAAAATCAATCTCGCTTTCAACTACGTTTATACACGACGATTTAACCGTTTCAAATCCTTTTTGAGAAACCACGGCCTCTCCCTCTTCGGTCGTATAGCCCTTATTTTCTGCGGATTGAAGCACTTCGATAAGCCTGCTATCGTCGTATTCCTCGTCGCCGTTTATCGCCGCGCAAGCCACGTCGTTGTCGATATGGCCGCTGAACGGTTGCCAATCGGTTACGGTTCTCGTTTTAACGACGTCCACTTCATAACGACGACTAGTATTTGCGCGTCTTTGGACTCCGTTGTAGGTGTACCATTCTCCTTCGTTTAAATATTTGCTTTCGGTTGTGCGGTAATCTTCTTCTCTGTCGTAACCGATTGAAGCGGAGTAGTCCGACGAAACGTGGGCCGCCATTACGATAACTTCTTTTACGCTTTCTTTAACCTCTCCGAAATCGGCTTTCACGGCGTCAACCGGCGTTTTGGTGTTGCTTGCAATTCTGATTAACGCTTCTCGCAAAAACTGTTCTTTCGTGTGTTCTTTTCTCGCAGTGTAAACGTGTTCAAATTCCATTTTTTCTTCTCCTTGTTTTTATATGCCACAAGGCCAAGGTTCGTTTTATCTTCGGCCGGCATAGTAACGTTTTGCTTGAACTCGGCAAAATATTTACTACCGATAATTTAACATAGAATATTCTATATGTCAAGTATTATTATAGAATTTTCTATAATATAATAATATGGACTACACGTTTTCGGATATATTAAAAGAATTTCTCGTTATCAACAACTTAACTCAAACGGCTTTTGCCAAAACCGTAGGGATAAAGCAAAGTCAGGTGAGCGAATGGCTGAAAGGTAAGGCAAAACCGGGGTATGACCTCTTAAAAAAGATTGCCGTTTCTTTCGGCGTATCAGCGGATTACCTTCTCGGCATTAAAGATAGTTTTTGAAAAATATGCCGAATAATCGACTTATAGCCCAGCTTTTGTAACGTGAAGTTTATTGCGTGACGAGCGGTTTGCCTGCCGCCGTTTAAAAAGGTAACGCCCCTCGAAAAAGTAATTAAAATTTCAAATAAAAAACGCAGGGCGAGAACCCTGCGTTTAATTTATCGTTTTATGCGTTATCGGTTTATAATCCGCGGGCGGAAATTTGAAAATTTCCGCCCGCGGATTATTTAATATTATTCCGATTTTAAAAGATAACGTTTTTCAAAATAGTAAGTCGTGACGAACAGCGAGAAGGCGAGAATAATAATCGCCGCGGCTTTAATTGCGTTTTTCTTGCTGTCCTTAACGATAAATTCGCTCCTAACGTAACCGATTTTACCGTCGTAAACGATTTTCGCGTAATCGCCCGAAACCGAAAGAACGACGACTTGTTTGTAGGATTTGAAAGTGTCCGTAACGGTGGAGAGGTCCTCGGCGTAAACTTCCGCGCCGTTTTTCGAGTAAACGTAAGCGTTTTCGAGTTTCGAATATTCCGTTTCGACGAGATATTCGTCGGCGACGAAAGACGCCGGGATAAAGCCCGTTTCCTCGCCTATTTTAACGGCGTAATAATCGTCGTCGTTGAAGCGGAGTTTGCCGACTACGGCGAGCTTGTCGTATTTTACGGCGGAAGCGGCGGTTACGCAACTTTTCCCGAGCACGGGGATTCCGTAGGTGCGGAAATCCGTTATGGCGTAAACCGTTTCGCTTGCGGGCGTAACGGCGAACCTGCTCGATTCGACTAAATCGTTTTTCCTCACGATTGCCGCGCGTTTACCGTTGATTATGAGATAATATCGATTGTGCAAATCTTTCACGACGTAATCCTGTTTGCCGCTTTCTATCGCGAATTTTTCAAACGCGAAAAACTCGCTCGAAACGTCCGAGGCTTTAATTTCAAAAAGCTTCGCGCCCTTTCTGATTTTTCCGTAAACTTCGTCTTCGGAATATTTAAAGGAAAAGTCGGTGGGGATATTTATCGTGTAAGGCGTGGCGATGCGAAGGTTCGCGTCCTCGGAGGAGCGCAGAATCAATCCCTCGAAAATGAAGTAAGCGTAACGCGAATCGCAACTTACGCACATTGCCGCCGCAGGTTTGATTTTGCCGAGATTATCGGAAGGTTCAACGGTTTTTGAAAAGACTTTTTCCGTTCCGTTATAACATTCCGCAAGGTTGTTTTCGTAAAGGAGATAGAGTTTTCCGTCCAAATCGGTTTGCAAGGAAAGCAGCGTTTTTGAAGCCGAAACTCGTTTTATAAGCGATTTAACGCCGTTCTCATACTTGTAAAGGTCGTAACCGCCGGTGGTTTTAACCGAGAAATAAAGCGAGTTGAACGGGTCTGCGCAAATTTTCGTCGCCGCGCCGTCCACGTCGTCGAATCTCGCAATCTGTTTAAGTTCGTCGGTCGGCGAAGCGGCGTCGAACGAATAGAGAACGGGGTGGTTGAGTTGTGAGCCGATGAAATAAAACACGTCGTCCATACAAGCGACGTCCCTTATCTGAATGTTTGAAAGGTTTTTGCTCGAATCGAAGAGTTTTTCCAAACCGAGAATAGGGCTGTCCGCGTCCGGACGAGTGATTTTCGCCACGGTCACTTTCGAGGTCTGGTTGGACGAAGCGAAGGACGAATAAGCGAGGTAATCGCCGCAAACGGCGAAATCGTCAACCGCAGAATCGAGGTCTATCCTGTAATAAATCCTGTTTTCGGGAACGTCGTCGGCGTTTTCGATAACGACTATCCTGTCTTCGTCCAAAGCGTAAATTTTATCGCCGAAAATCGTTATGTCGCGCGCTTTGTCGGTGAGCCTGTTCACCGCTTTCGAGTTTGTTGTTATCGCAAAATCGGTGAATTCGTTCTTTTCGAGGTCGTATTCCTGAACGGCGTTTATCGAATTTTTACCGTCGGAATTATCGGCGTCCACAATCCAGAGTTTTCCGTCCACGACGCATATTCCCTGCGGATTCCAAAGTTTTCCCAAATCTCTTTCGCCGCTCGTGGAAACGCTGCGGATTTCGGTGGGTTCGGGGTCGGATTCCTTGGGATTAACCGAGAACAGCCCGTCGCTGGAAGAATAGAACAGAGTGTTGCCCGTTTCCTTGCCCTGCGCGATGGATTTTACGTTTTCCACGTTCGTGACGATTTTTCTTGCCGTTGCCGTTTCGGGCGAGTATTCGTAAATCGCTTTCGCGTCGTTGGAGTGGAAGTAGGTTTTATAGTCGTCCGCGAGATAAATCGCGGTGAGGTTGGTTATTTCGTAGCGGTAAGCTCGCTCTGTTTTTTGCCTGAATTGAAGTTCGCCGCCGCTCACGGAAAGGTCGTAATAAATCACCGCACTGTTAGTGGTCACGGCAATGGCGTCGCCGTTCACGGAGAATCCGTTGCTGCACGCGAGGCTGGTTTTAACCTGCTTTCCCGTGTGCGCCGAATCGAAATCGGAGACGTCGACGTAGTAAATATTCGACCACTGCGTGAATATCAAAAAGTTTTTGTATTTCGCAATCGAGGGAACGCCTATTGCGGACGAACCTTCTATTTTAACCGAGCGGAATTGTTCGCTTCCCGTTTCGCTCGAACGCCTGTAAATCACAATCGCGCCGGCGTGGGAAATCGCAACGAACGCGTCCCCGTTTTCCTCGTAACGGCAAATCGCGTAAGGATTATCGAGTTTGTAATATTGCAAATAACTCGTCGGCAAGAAAATGTCTGTCGGAAGAGAATTTTCGGAGGCATACGAAACCGCACCGCCGTCAGAGCCGTTTCCGTCCGCAAAAGCGCGGAGGCGGGCCGTCGCGGGGAGCGCGAGCGTTAAAACCAAGGATATTAAAATCAGGATAATCGCGGGTAATCTCTTCATTTGTAATTCCGTTCGCCCCGAAAACGAAGCTTTCACATACTTGTTTTGAGTATATATAATACTCCTTTTCGATTATAACATACCTTTCGGGCAAAAGACAAGGCTTTGGCAATTCTTTTTTCAGTTTTTTCCGTAGCGGCAATTAGTGATGGCGAATGGAATCCCTAGCGGTAATTAGTGGGCGAATGGAATCCCTACGTTTTTTTTGACAAAAATCGACTTCATTCGACAATCCGAAATGGAAAATTGCGACAGGCATATGGCATATATCAAGCTGTAATATATGACACAAACAAATGTTCGTTTTTATTTTGCGAGGGCAAAAAAGATGCGAAAAAAGGTGCACAAAAGTCTTGAAAACGGAAAAACGACGATTATAATCGGAGCAAAAACGCCTGAACAAAAAGGAGATTAAAATGTTTATCGAACAAAAAGCGTTGCTCAAAAGTCTGGAAGAAATCAGCGGAATAATCGAGAGTATGGACAGGAGATTTATGTTAAAAGCGATAGGAAGTTTTTCGTGCAGGCTTCCCGCCGAGCAGCAGGCAAGCCGACTTATCGAGCTTACCGAACGCAAGAAACGACTTTTAATTTTAAGGCTTGACGTTTACGAGGCTCTCCGCGGCCTGAAACCGGAATACAGACGTATTCTTGCGGAAAAATACGGGTTTGACGAAGAAAAGAGAGGAGTTACCGACGAGAAAAACAGGAATTATTACAAAAAACTCGCCCTTGCCACGGGCAAGTTTGCAAAGGTACTCGAAGCGCAGGGGCTTACGACCGAAAAGATACGCGAGCTTGCCGCTTCTTTCCATTTTATAAGCGAAGCCATAGCCGTAGAAAAAGCTCATTCTATAAGCGCGGCCAACTTCGGCGTTTTGAAAAATACGTCCGGCAAAAGTCTTAAACCGTCCGGCAAAAATCTCAAACCCGCCGAGACGAAATTTACGCCGACCGACGAAGAACGTAAATCGACGGAAGAATGCGGCTCGGGTTCGGGGGTTAGGGAAAGAAATGCTCAATAATCGTCGTCGAATTCGTTATCGGTTATGGCTTCGTCTTTCGCGCTCCCCTTTCCGGAGGGGCGGAAGAGCAGGTAAACGATAGAAATTGCCACGGCCGAAACGGCTATTATAACGGCGAGTTGCACGCCGTTTCCCGCGGCGGCGGAGGACGATTCGACGGTGGAGGAAGGAGCGTCGTCCGAGGCGGATTCGGGCTGTTCTTCCTCGATTTTCAAACTCGGTATTGTGAACGAAAAAACCGAGTTAATCGACATATAGCCGAGGTATTTATCTCCGGAAGTCGTTGTAACGAGCCCGAAAATATACTTTTCCCCGTTCGGGCGGGTGAGCGTTCCGTAATAGTCCGCGGAGCTGTTCTGGGTTATCGTTTCGGTGATTGAAAAATCGTTGTCCTTATAAAGCAGGCAGGTCTGATTCACCGTGAGCGTTACGGACGGATAAAGTATCGGCGGGGCTTCCTCGGTAAGGTGCAGTTCCTCGGTGCTTATATAGCCTTTTGCGGAGGGTTTGGACGGATTATCCCCGCGGTATTCCACCTTCGCGCTCGTTCCGCTTATCGAAAGAACCTTAACGTAATAACTGTAAGGCAGGGTGAACCACGGTATCGAGAGCGAAGAATCCATATATAATATAACGTTTTCCGAGAGGACGCGCGAATACCTCGTTTCGCCCGCCATCGCGTAGTATTGCGAAGCGGAATTTACGGAAAGCGGAACGACGGATAACGCGAACAGCGCGGCAAGCGCGATTAAACATTTTTTCATAGTAAAAAAATTATAACTTCAAAAAACGTGAAAAAAAGAACTTTTTAAAAGGAATCGAAGGAGTTTTTGTCGATTATGACGGAAAAGACGGAAAGGGAGATTGTCGAGGCGATTAAAAAAATCGAAGCCGAGCAGGAAAGACGAAAAAAGCTCCCCATAAACGAATATAATTCGGGCGAGAAGAAGCACTTGAAGCAAATAGCGTTTCACAAATGTCAAAAGCGCAATCGCTGGGTTTTCGGGGGAAACAGAAGCGGAAAAACCGAGTGCGGCGCGGTGGAGGCCGTTTATATGGCGAGGGGAATTCACCCTTACCGCCGGAACAGGAATAACGTTTTCGGCTGGGTGGTGTCGCTCTCGCGCGAAGTGCAAAGGGACGTTGCGCAAAGCAAAATTATGAAATATTTGCCCAAAGAGTGGATTTCGGAGATAATTATGAGTTCGGGGCGCAAGGATTGTCCCGAAAACGGAGTGATTGACCAGATAAAAGTTAAAAACGCGTTCGGCGGAATATCCACGATAGGTTTTAAAAGCTGCGACCAGGGCAGAGAAAAATTTCAGGGCAGTTCGCTCGACTTCGTCTGGTTCGACGAAGAGCCGCCCGAGGACGTTTACAGGGAATGTAAAATGAGAGTTATCGATAAGCGCGGCGATATTTTCGGCACGATGACGCCCCTTAAAGGTCTGACTTTTATTTACGACGAAATTTATCTCAATTCAGGCGGTTCTTCGGAAGTGTGGTATGAATTTGCGGAATGGGCGGATAATCCTTACCTTTCAAAAAGCGAAATTGCCGAATTGTCCTCGTCGATGAGCTCGGAGGAGCTCGATTCCCGTCGTTTCGGCAGGTTTTCCGCGGCGTCGGGGCTGGTTTATCCCGAATTCGACGAAAACGTTCACGTCATAGAGCCTTTTCCGCTCCCGTACGAATGGCAATGTAATATTTCGATAGACCCGGGGCTTAACAACCCGCTTTCCGCTCATTGGTATTACGTCGATTACGACGATAATATTTACGTTGCCGCCGAGCATTTCGAGGCGGGCAGGGACGTGGAATATCACAGCCGAAGAATAAAGGAAATAAGCGATAATCTCGGTTGGCGGAGAGATTCGGAGGGGAGAGTGCGCGCGCTTATAGATTCCGCCGCAAATCAAAAAACTCTCGCCGCGCTCAAAAGCGTAACCGAATTGTTTTACGAGCACGGCGTGCTTGCGAATCCGAACGTAAACAAGGATTTGTTTTCGGGCATTGCCCGAGTGAAAGAATTTTTCAAAAATAAAAGGATATTCATCTTTAAAAATTGCGTAAATCTCGTTCGCGAACTCAAACGCTATCGTTGGGGCGACGGCGACGTGCCGAGAAAAGTCGACGACCATTGCCTCGACGAATTGCGTTATTTTATAATGTCCCGGCCGCAAATCAAGCCGCCCGCTCCGCAGATGACGGCCGTTCAGAAGGACAAGGCCCGCCTTGCCCGAAAAATTTCCAGAGAGGCCCGAGGAACGAAAAAAATTTTATGAATATTTTGCGATTATCGGTTGCCGTTTTTCGGCGATTATTTTGTTAAAAACCGCCGAAAAACGGCAAAAAACCCCTGTTTAAGGTCGTATTTTGCGGCTACATTTTGTGAATAAAAAATTGCATAAATACAATATCTTGTGGTTTTTTTGTCTAAAAGGACAAATTGTTGCATCGGCAACATATAAGGCGGCTACGGTTGTGCTATACTTTTTGAGCTAGCCACGGAGAATTGCGTTTCGGCGGGTTCTGACGCAATCGTTTGTGGCCGCGCACAAAGGCCGTTTGCCCGAGTGCGATTCAACGGTTCAATAAGAGGTGAGAAAAATGAAGATTATCAAAAGAAGCGGAATAGAAGCGGCGTTCGACCGCAGCAAAATAACCGCCGCGGTTACGAAAGCCAACGAGTCGGTGGCGCAGGGGAAAAGACTCACCAAAAAGCAAATCGAGCTTATCGGCGACAACGTCACCGAAATCGCAACCAACAGAAAAAGAGCTTTAAGCGTTGAAGAAATTCAGGATATAGTCGAAAACGAGATAATGGACTTAAAGGCTTTCGAGGTTGCGAGGAAGTATATCACTTATCGTTACACTCGTCAGCTCGTCAGAAAATCCAACACGACGGACGAGCAGATTCTGAGCCTTATCGAATGCAATAACGAAGAGGTTAAGCAGGAGAATTCCAACAAAAACCCCACCGTCAACAGCGTTCAAAGGGATTATATGGCGGGCGAAGTCAGCAAGGACATCACCAAGAGGATTTTACTGCCCAAGGAGATAGTCGACGCTCACGACGCGGGAATTATCCATTTCCACGACGCCGATTATTTTGCCCAGCATATGCACAACTGCGACCTCGTCAACCTCGAAGATATGCTCCAAAACGGCACGGTTATAAGCGGCACGCTCATCGAAAAACCGCACAGTTTTTCCACCGCGTGCAATATCGCCACGCAAATTATCGCGCAGGTTGCCTCCAATCAGTACGGCGGGCAGTCGATTTTGCTTACGCACCTTGCTCCGTTCGTTGATATAAGCAGGCAGAAAATCAGGAAACAGGTGACCGAGGAACTTAAAGAACTCGGCATAGACGACGAGTCTAAAATAACGGAATTCACCGAAAAAAGGCTTCGCGACGAAGTTTCGAGGGGAATCCAGACCATTCAGTATCAGGTCGTAACCCTTTTGACGACCAACGGCCAAGCTCCGTTCATCACGGTGTTTATGTATCTTAACGAGGCGAGAAGCGACCGCGAAAAAGCCGACCTCGCTATGATTATCGAGGAAACGCTTTTGCAGAGAATGAAAGGCGTTAAAAACGAATCCGGCGTTTATATTACCCCGGCGTTCCCCAAGCTTATTTACGTTCTCGAACCCGATAATATCGCCGAGGACACGAAATACTGGTATCTCACCGTTTTGGCCGCGAAATGCACGGCGAAGCGTATGGTTCCCGATTATATTTCCGAGAAGAAGATGCTCGAATATAAGGTCGATAAAAACGGCGAGGGACATTGTTACACCTGTATGGGTTGCAGAAGTTTCTTAACGCCTTACGTCGACGAAAACGGCAAGCCGAAGTATTACGGAAGGTTTAATCAGGGCGTCGTTACCATAAATCTCGTGGACGTGGCTCTTTCTTCGGGTGGCGACGAGGAGAAATTCTGGGAAATTTTCGATAAGAGGCTCGAACTTTGTTACAGGGCTTTGATGTGCCGCCACAACAGGCTTAAAGGCACTCTTTCGGACGCCGCGCCCATTTTATGGCAGTACGGCGCGCTCGCAAGATTGAAAAAAGGCGAAACCATCGACAAACTTCTTTACGGCGGTTATTCCACCATTTCGCTCGGTTACGCAGGGCTTTACGAATGCGTTAAATATATGACGGGCAAGTCGCATACCGACGCCGAGGCAAAACCGTTTGCACTTCGCGTTATGCAATATATGAACGACAAGTGCAAGGGGTGGAAAGAAAAGGAAAACATCGACTTTTCGCTTTACGGCACTCCGCTTGAAAGCACCACTTACAAATTTGCAAAATGCTTGCAGAAACGCTTCGGAATTATCCCGGGCGTTACCGACAAGAGTTATATAACCAACAGTTATCACGTTCACGTCACCGAGAAAATCGACGCGTTCACCAAACTTAAATTCGAGAGCGAGTTCCAGCAACTTTCCCCCGGAGGAGCGATAAGTTACGTCGAAGTTCCCAATATGCAGAACAACATAGAAGCCGTTCTCGCGCTTATGAAGTATATTTACGAGAACATTATGTACGCGGAACTTAACACCAAGAGCGATTATTGTCAGGTTTGCGGTTACGACGGAGAAATACAAATCGTAGCCGATGCCGACGGAAAGCTCGTTTGGGAATGCCCGAATTGCCACAACCGCGACCAATCCAAGATGAACGTCGCAAGGCGTACCTGCGGGTATATCGGCACGCAGTACTGGAATCAGGGCAGAACCCAGGAAATCAAGGAAAGAGTTTTGCATCTTTGATATTTTTCGTTCAGGATTATGAATTACGGCGAAATAAAATATTACGATATAGCTAACGGAATCGGAGTGAGAACGTCCCTTTTCGTTTCGGGTTGCAGAAATCGTTGCGAGGACTGTTTCAATCGCGAAACCTGGGCGTTCGACTTCGGCAAGCCTTACACCGAGGAAACGGAAAACGCGATAATCGAGAGTTTAAGACCCGATTATATCGCAGGTCTTACCGTTCTCGGCGGCGAGCCCTTCGAGCCGGAAAATCAGGAAGAAGTTCTGAAACTTATAAAAAGAGTGAAGAGCGAACTTCCGAACAAAACCGTCTGGATATATTCGGGATTTACTTTTGAGGAAATATTGAGCGGTTCGAGGGCTTCGGGAGAAACGGCGAACGAAATTTTAAGCGTTGCCGACGTGCTTGTGGACGGGCGTTTCGACAAGACGAAAAAGAACGTTTCTTTGAAGTTCAGAGGAAGCGAAAATCAGCGGATAATCGACCTCGGGCCCAGCTTATTGAAAAAAACCGTCGTTTTGAAGGAGCTTTAAATTTATGAAAATCAAGGTTAAAAAATTGTCGCCGCAGGCCGTTTTGCCCACTCTCGGAAGTAAGTTTGCGGCGGGCGCGGACCTTTATTCCGCGGAAAGCGAGGACGTCGTTATCGCCCCGAACGAAACGAAGTTTATAGGGACGGGCATCGCGGTGGAAATCCCCGAGGGTTACGTCGGGCTCGTTTACGCGCGAAGCGGACTTGCCTGCAAAAGAGGCCTTGCTCCCGCAAATAAAGTGGGCGTTATCGACAGCGACTATCGCGGCGAAATTAAAGTCGCCCTTTATAATCACGGCAAAGAGCCGCAAAAACTCGAAAAGGGCGAAAGAGTGGCTCAAATGGTTATCGCGCCTTACCTTTCCGTTTCTTACGAGGAGGCGGACGAACTTTCCGATACCGAACGCGGCGAGGGCGGCTTCGGTTCGACGGGAAGAAAATAACCTTTAAAACGGAAGAAAATCAAATGCTACGGGCGGGAAATTCCGAAATCGAATTCGGAATTTCCCGCCCTTTTTCGGCTTTCGTAAGTTTTTTATCAAAATAAAACGAAAAACCGCTCGTATTATATTGACAAAATATAATTAAAAGTATAAAATGTAAACGTTATAACTAGGATTACCGTCTGCGGCAAACGCGCGCGGAGGTCTTGCCCCGCGAACGGCGCAGGGAAGAGCGAAAGCGAAAAACGGCAATCTAAAATTCCATTATATGGGAGAATTTACTATGAAGAACAAAAAGTTTTCGGGCATTTTCGCGCTGCTTTTCAGCGTGTGCCTTGCTCTCACGACGTTTTCCTTCATCGGCGCAAAAGCCGACGGAGCTACGCCTGACGCCGAAAAAACGGTTATCGCCGCTTTGAAGTACGAGCTTACCGACCTTTACGAAGGCGCAACGGAAATCGTTTCCGTTAAGAAAGGCGATGAGGACGCGGTGAACGGCGTCGACCCTGATAGAGACACCTCGAAAGTTGCCGATTATTTTTACGGCACGGTTAAAAAGGACGGCGAAACGAGTACCGTCGAAGCCGGAAAAGACGTTATTTTCAACTTAACCGCTACGCCGGAATATCTCGTAACGCTTAAAGCCGTCGATTCCGGAAGCGAAGTTCAGAAAACGGTTAAAGTCAACGTCGTTGCAAAATCGGATAAAACCCCCGCTTACAATCTCGACGACAAAGTCGTTCTCGATAAAGTTTACGAAGCTTTCAAAGCCGCAACCGTAAACAGCGACAAGAAACTCGAACTTCCTTTGGAAATGTGGGAACTTCTCGGAGACTCCGCGGATTATCCCGTTTCGCAGGTTACCGCGAAGGTTTACGTTAAGAACCCCAACTCCGGTTGGTCGTCCTCGCCCTCCACTTCGGGCAAAAAGTCTTCTTCGCTTAAAGTTACGCTTTCGGACGTCGGCGTTTATCGTTTCTACGTTCTTTTCTCCGTGAGAAAATACGACCCGCTCGACGTTAAAACTTACGACGAAGTAACTATGGAGAAGGATTCCGAGTGGAAAGAGTTCAAGCCTTCCAATGGCGCTACGGGCTTCTATTCCGTAGATAAGGACGCCGACGGCAACGAAACTCTTAAAGAGCTTAAAATCCCCGTATTCGAATATGAATATAAACCGGCTGCGGACGTTAAGATTACCGAAAAGATAACCGTTCGTACCGGAAAAGTGGGAATGACTTACAACTCCCTTTCGTTCACTCTCGAAAACGCGACCAAAGCCGTATGTGAAATTTTATACGCTCCGGCAGGCGCGTCCGAATTCAAGAACGTAAACGAATACACCGGTAAAAACGCCGTTGCGGAAATTAAAGACGAAAACTCTTTGAAGAAATATTCTTCGGGTTCGTCCGTTTCCTTCACTCCGCTTGCAAAAGGCCAGTTCAAGGTCGTTTGCAAAGCAATGGGCGTCAACTCCGAACTTGAAACCGTCGAAAGCACGATTATCAACGTAAAGAGCGAAATGGTCGTCCGCGCAACGGAAAACACTGCCGTAAGAGATTTCTTCAAGAACAACACCACGGCCGTTATTTTCCTCGGAATCGCGCTTCTTTGCCTTATCGCTATAATAGTTATCGCGTGCTGGAAGCCGAAGGACGGCAAGCCTGCCGCCAAGGTTGAGGACGTTAAAACCGCCAAAAAGGCTGAAAAGGTTGAAGAAAAAGCAACCGTAGAAGCCGACGACGAAGTTGCGAATAAAGAAGCCGAAGCAGCTCCCGAAGTCGAGGAGGCTACGGAAGAAACGGTAGAGGAAACCTCGGAAGAAGCTGCCGAAGTTACCGAAACTACGGAAACGGAAACTCCCGCCGAAGAACCTGCAACCGAAGCCGAAGGAACGGCCGAAGAGGTTAAGGAAGAAGTCGGCGAGCAAGCCGTTGAAGCTGGTGAGGACGCCGGTAATGCCGCTCCCGCAGAAGAGAGCGCGGAAGCTCCCGCCGAAACTCCTGCCGAAGCTCCTGCCAACGATGCTCCCAAAGCGGAATAAAATCAAAACGAATAAAGGCTGCCGAAATTTCGGTAGCCTTTTTTATCGAGTGTAATTATGGGTTGGTTTAATTTTTACGGATTGATTTTTATAGCAATTATAATGATACCGAACGTTATTTTTGCGATAAAATGCAAGGACGGATTTGAAAATAAAAAAGTAAACAAAACGATTGAAGTTTTGGAGCAGGTTGGAAGATTCGGTTGTTTCGGATTTATGATTATCAACGTTCCGTACACGCACTTCGGCTGGCTTTTTGAGGGCGCGTTGCCGTTTTATTTGATTACGGACGGCGCTTTGGTTGCGGCTTACTGCCTGATATGGGCGATTTGCTTCAAGAAAAACTCTTTGTTCCGCGCGTTGGCTCTTTCGATAATTCCGTCGGTAATTTTCCTGTTCAGCGGGATTATGCTCACGTCCGTGCCGCTCACGGTTGCGGCGGTGATTTTCGCGCCTTGTCATATATATATTTCGTATATAAATCAAAAGTAATTTCGGGTTTAATATAATAGGATATATAATATAGTCCCGCCCGCTCGCCAAAGCGAGCGGGCGGGCTCTCACGTTTTACGCCGGGGCGACTTTTTGTCGCCCCGGCGTATTTTCAAAACTCCAAATTGAACAAATTCAACGCTTTTTCCGTCAGTGTAATTTCAGGAGAGCACAAGCCGTTTTCCTCATTCAAAATGCAAGAAATATAGTTTCTGATTTGCAGGCTTGCCAATAAATTTTCAAGTTCCTTATAATTTTTTATTCCTATTTTTTCGCAATCGCATAACGGTATTGAAAACTTTACCGCCAAGTTTTCTTTGTAACGATTGCATATATATCTCATAAGTGATTTTTCATAATAATTCAGATTCTCTCGTGTAACCATAATTTCCTCATAATAAAAAGCGCGCCAACCGAAGTTAACGCGCAAAAACGCAGACTCCGATTGTCGCTCAACAAATCTCATTATATGACCTATAAAACTAATTATGGGGGAATCCGCATTTTATCAAGATGACCATAATTAGTATTTTAAAACAGGGCAAAAATATGCCCCTAAAATTGATTTAGTTCATATAACGTTTAATTTGTTGAGCGTGAACAGTATATCATATAAAAAAATTTTAATCAAGTGTTTTATAAAAGAAAGAAAAATCATAAGGCAATGTGAGTGATGAAAAGCAATCGAGGATAGGCGAGCCTGACAGGACTTGTCTTCGCGGAAGCGAAGTAAGCGAAGAGAATCTGAGCACTACGTTATTTCGTCGGCCTGTCAGGCACAAAAGAAAAACGCTCGATTGCGAAAAGCAATCGAGGATAGGCGAGCCTGACAGGACTTGTCTTCGCGGAAGCGAAGTAAGCGAAGAGAATCTGAGCGCTACGTTATTTCGTCAGCCTGTCAGGCGAAAACAAACAACACCTGATTTGCGTTACGTAACGGGGATAAGTGCGTCCTGACAGGACTTGTCTTCGCGGAAGCGAAGTAAGCGAAGAGAATCTGAGCGCTACGTTATTTCGTCAGCCTGTCAGGCGAAAACAAACAACACCCGGTTTGCGCTATGTAACGGGGATAAGTGCGTCCTGACAGGAATTGTCTTCGCGGAAGCGAAGTAAGCGAAGAGAATCGGAGCGCTACGTTATTTCGTCGACCTGTCAGGCACAAAAGAAAAACACTCGATTGCGAAAAGCAATCGAGGTTAATGGTGTGCCTGACAGGACTTGAACCTGCAACCGTCAGAATCGGAATCTGATACTCTATCCAATTGCGTTACAGGCACGTTTGCGGTTTGCCGCAGCCGCCACAAAGCTTATGCGTTACAATCCATTTTGAAACGAACGGCGTACGTTACAACTCGTCGACTAAAATTATATATTTTTTCTTCCGTTTTGGCAAGCGCAATTTGCCTCCGTTTCAAAAATAATTGACTTTATTTAATCATTATTATAAAATATAAAGGAATTTAGTCGAATGATAACTCCAATCGTTCGCGGAGGTTTTGTATGTCGAAAAAAACCGTTGTGGTTGGTATGAGCGGAGGAGTGGACAGCTCCGTTGCCGCCCTTCTTTTAAAAGAACAAGGTTATAACGTCGTGGGACTGTTTATGAAAAACTGGGAAGGCGACGACGTTGACGGCTGTTGCACCGCCGACGACGATTATGCGGACGTGAGAAGAGTGTGCGCAAAACTCGATATTCCATATTACGGCGTGAACTTCGCAAAGGAATATATGGATAGAGTTTTTTCCTATTTTCTCGAAGAATATAAACGCGGGAGAACGCCCAATCCGGACGTTCTTTGCAATCGTGAAATAAAATTCGGGCCGTTTAAGGAGTATGCGATGCAACTTGGCGCGGACTATATCGCAACGGGGCATTATTGCGGAATTCGCCACGAAAACGACGTGCATTATCTTTTAAAAGCGAAGGACCGGAACAAGGACCAGACGTACTTTTTAAATCAACTTTCGCAAAGTCAGCTTAAAGACGTGCTTTTTCCGCTTCAAAATTTGCCGAAGCCCGAGGTGAGGCGAATCGCCGAGGAAAACGGACTTGCCACCGCCGAAAAGAAGGACAGCACGGGCATATGCTTCATCGGCGAGCGCAATTTCAGGAAATTTTTAATGAATTATATCCCCGCCAAAAAAGGCGAAATCCGAACTTACGACGGTAGGGTTTTAGGCGAGCATTGCGGGCTTATGTATTACACGATAGGTCAACGCCGCGGGCTTGATATAGGCGGGCAGGCGGGCGGCGCCGGGAGATGGTTCGTCATTGAAAAGGATTTGAAAAACAATATTCTTTACGTTGCTCACGGCGCGGAGGACAGGCTTTATTCCAAAGGTCTTTATATGAATTCCTGCAACTGGATTCCTTCCGTCCCCGTTCAAAAAGAGTTTAAATGCAAGGCAAAATTCCGTTATCGTCAGGAAGAACAGGGCGTGACCGTCCGCATCGGCGACGATAGAATTTACGTCGATTTCGACGAGAAGCAACGCGCCATAACCGAAGGGCAATTTTGCGTTTTTTACGACGACGAGAAGTGTCTCGGCGGCGGCGTTATCGAAAAGGCGATTTTTTAATTAAATGAAAAAACGGGCGATAATCGACTTATAGGCCTACGTTTTCAAAAAAATACGCATAATAAAACGGAGGGCGTTATGGCGGAAAATAAAAACAGAATATACGCCGCGATAGATTTGAAGTCGTTTTTCGCTTCCGTGGAATGCGTTGAAAGAGGGCTCGACCCTTTGGGCGTCAACCTCGTCGTCGCGGACGAATCGAGAACGGAAAAAACGATTTGCCTTGCGGTTTCCCCGTCTTTAAAAGCCTACGGGGTGTCGGGCAGAGCAAGACTTTTCGAGGTTTTGCAGCGAGTTCGCGAGGTGAACAAGGAGCGGCGAAAAAACGCTCCGAACGGCAGGTTTAACGGGAAATCGTACGTTGACGAGGAACTGAAAAACGACGCGTCGAAGGAGTTGGGTTTTATAATCGCCCCGCCGAGAATGGCGAGATACGTTGCTACTAGCCGAAAAATCTACGAAATTTACAAAAAATACGTTTCCGAGGACGATATTATCGTTTATTCGATTGACGAAGTGTTTATCGACCTTACGGATTACCTTAAAATTTACAAACTCGGCGCGCGTGAACTCGTTATGAAGATGATAAAGGAAATTCTTGCCGAAACGGGGATTACCGCAACCGCGGGGATAGGCTCTAACCTATATCTTGCAAAGATTGCTATGGACGTTGAGGCGAAGAAAATCAAAGCGGACGAAAACGGAGTGAGAATTGCCGAACTCGACGAAAAGTCCTATCGCGAAAAACTGTGGGAACATAAGCCGATAACCGATTTCTGGCGCGTCGGGCAGGGCTATGCGAAAAGGCTTGCGGAACAAGGGTTGCACACTATGGGCGACGTTGCGAGATGTTCGCTCGGAAAGCCGTCCGATTATTATAACGAAGAACTGCTTTATAAAATTTTCGGAATAAACGCGGAACTGCTCATCGACCACGCCTGGGGCGTCGAGCCCTGCACGATTAAGGCGGTGAAAGCGTATAAGCCGATAAACAGCAGTCTTTCGTCGGGGCAGGTTTTGCAAGAGCCGTATCCGTTTGAAAAAGCGCGGATTATCGTTAAGGAAATGGCAGATTTTCTCGCAATGGATTTGCTTGAAAAAAAGCTCGTAACCGACCAGATTGTGCTCGATATAGTCTACGACGTTGAAAATATGGCCGCTTCAAAGGGGTATAAGGGTGAGGTGACGGTTGACCGTTACGGAAGAAAAGCTCCCAAAGAAGCACACGGCTCTTTGAATCTCGAAAGATTTACGTCGTCTACAAGGGAACTCGTGGAAAAGTTCGACGAGCTTTTTGCGCGCATAACCGACCGTAATTTATCGGTCAGAAAATTGATTTTGTGCGCTTCGCATACGATTGACGAACAGCTTGCCGCAGAGAGAGCTGCGGTTTTTCAACTGACTTTTTTCGACGACGCCGAAAAGAAACGAGCCGACGACGAAGAGCAAAAAAGAGAGCGTAAACGACAGGAAGCCGTTTTGGAAATACGCAAAAAATACGGCAAAAACGCCGTGCTTAAAGGAATGAATTACGAGGACGGGGCAACCGGCAGGGAGCGGCATAATCAGATAGGCGGCCACAAAGCGTGAAAAAGCAACCTGAAAAAGGGGACGGAGGCAACAAAGCGTGAAAAACAACCCCAAAAGAGGGAAAGGAGGGCGCGTGAAATGGGAAAATACGACGATATAATCGGAATGAATCGCCCCGCGTCGCGGAGGCAAAAAATGTCCTTAAACGACAGGGCGGCGCAGTTCGCCCCGTTTGCCGCGCTTACTAATTTCGGCGACGAAATAAAGGAAAGCAACCGAAAAACCGTTGAAGCGGTAGATTTTGACGAGAGTTATATCGAGGAAACGGATTTCACGTTGCGCGAAATCGAAAGGCTGGTTATGGAGCGGAAAACTCAACCCTCGCTTTGCGTCAACGTAAAAGTTCGTTATTTTATTCCGGACGAAAAGAAATCCGGCGGCAGCGTGCGGGAATATTCGGGCAACGTGAAAAAAATCGACAGGTATAATTCGCAAATAGTGTTCGACGGGGAAATGGTCGTGAATTTTTCAAGCGTTTTGTCACTCGAAATCACGGACTGAATAACGGCGGGATAAATAAAAGAGGAATAAAAAAAGAAAAAAAAAAAAAAAAACAAAAAAAAA
>ERZ808278.633-NODE-633-length-20848-cov-28.670947_pt1 | contig 20848 bp, 18 predicted proteins | sample MGYA00521239_ERZ808278 | MGnify/ENA primary metagenome ERZ808278 (study PRJEB31516, sample SAMN03275600) | gut metagenome | biome: mammalia-associated habitat; material: feces | host: Papio cynocephalus | place: Kenya | collected 2012-07-17 ... | reverse complement strand
CCAGGGCGTTGCCCTGGGCTTGGTGCTTTTGGGCTTTCAGCCCGATTTATGGCACACCCTCTTTTTACATTTCTTTCAGCAGAAATGCCATATATAGGGGGAGAGTGAGGAGAGCATCTTTTCTTCCAACATTGTAATCGCCCAATTTGATTGCGTGATAAACGTGATATTTATCAGGATGGTCGAGAACCGTCTTCGTGCTTTTGGTATTTCCGTCCTTGGCTTTCACTTCAACCAAAACGCATTCCCCTTTGTATCGCATCACGAAATCAACTTCCAGACCAGTGTCTTTACGGAAATAATAAAGTTTGCGTTTCATCTTTGTGAAAATGTCTGCTATCAAGTTCTCGAAGATGGCTCCCTTGTATCCGTATAGGTTACCTTGTAGAATGTCAAATTGGGTTCCATCTTCCAGCATAGATATAAATAATCCAGTATCTGCCATATATACTTTAAAAGACTCAGGGATAGAGTTGCCGTCTAGTGGTAGTTCTGTGATGTTCAGGTTGTAGCACCTCTTGATGATTCCTGCATCTTCTATCCATTGAAGACTGCCTTTGTATTGTGAGGCTTTGCTGTTCTTGCGTACAACTGTGTATTGGAATTTCTTGTTCTCTTTGCTCAGTTGTTGCGGAATGGATTCAAAGCATTCTCTGATTTTAGACTTATCTGCATCATTGGCATATTTTATCATGTCATCTTCGTATTCTGCAATAATGTTGCGCTGTTCTAGCAAGACCCTTCCCATGTCATGCTTTTCTACAAAGAGATTTACGACGGCAGGCATTCCTCCAACTACAGTGTATTGAAGAATGAGTTGGCGAAAGCGCTGATGCAATGCTTCTGGAACAGGCTTTTCTTTATCCAGGCATTCTTTGATTTTGTTGATGATAAGGGGAGTAATCCCGTTAGCCCAGAGGAATTCTTCGAAATCCAATGGGTACATATCGACAATCGTTTCATAACCTACAGGAATAGAAGTCTTGCCATTTTCTTCGTTATGTTTGTTGGAATGCGTTCCATATCCTCGTACACCTAGTAGCGAGCCTGTAGCTATAATGTCGTATCTGCCATCCATCTTAAAAAATTTCAAGGCAGTTCTAGCTGCGGGACATTCTTGTATCTCGTCTAGAATCAGACATGTTTGTTGAGGCTCAAACACGCTTCCAGCAATCATGGCTGATATATTGATGACTATATCGTCAACTGCTTTTGAGCCTTCGAAGGCAAGTGCATAATCAGGGTTGAGCATGAAGTTGAGATAAACGACATGCTTATAATTGTCTTGTGCGAATTTCTGTACGCTGTATGTCTTGCCACATTGTCTGCATCCTTTGATGACTTCTAGGATGTGTTCCACTTTTCCAAGGGACTTTTTGTTGCTCTGTTCCACTTTTCCAAGGGACTTTTTGCTACTCTGTTTCACTTTTCCAAGGGACTTTCGGTTGCAAAGTTAATAAAAATAATGAAAGGAGGAACTTATATTTATAGATTTTTATCCCTGTTAAGTGCATTTCTTTAGAAAAAAAAGGTATTTCAAACCTACTTAAGAAGAATAATTTGTAAATCGCAAAGTTTTTGAAACATACAGCAAATACTATGTCTTCCTTTTTTTGTATTTTTGCACCAAAACAATTAATAACAAAAATAACAACAACAATTTTGAACAATGAAAAAGATGATATTAGCCTCTTTGTTGCTGGGCTTATCTGGGACAGCAGCGATAGCACAGAACCCTATTGTTCAAACCCAGTTGATCACCGACCCAGCTCCATTGGTTGTTGGTGACCGTCTTTATGTCTATACCTGTCATGACGAGGATAAGTCTGATGATCGTGCCTGGGCTGCTTGTAGCTCATTAGGCGGAGTCTTAGAGGTGCATCTAGATCGCATTCAGGGCGAGAAAGTTGCTGAGGTCGAAGTTGCCAAGACTGGTGGCTGGGAGAAATTCAAGAAGGACTTTACGAACCCTGTCTTGTGGGCTGATGTGCCTGATATGGATGTCATCAGAGTGGGGGATAATTTCTATATGGTGAGCACCACCATGCACTTGATGCCTGGTGCGCCAATCATGAAGTCGAAGGACTTGGTAAACTGGGAGACGGTGAACTACATCTTCCCGAAGCTTACCGACTCTCCGAAGTATGATATGAAGGAAGGAACTGTATATGGTCGTGGACAATGGGCTACTTCCTTGCAGTACCATCGAGGCAAGTTCTATGCGCTCTTTGCTCCGAACGACAATCCGGGTGGCGAGACTTACATCTGTACAGCCGATGACATAGAGGGCAAGTGGACCATCCACAGCCGTTTGCAGCATTTCCACGATGCAGCTCTTTTCTTCGATGATGATGACAAGGCATACGTGATTTATGCCACTGGCGATATGGTGCAGTTGAATTCAGACTTGACGGCTGTCGTAGAGGGAAGCCATCGTCGATTGTTCGAGCGTGATGCCGAGGAGAATGGATTGTTGGAAGGTTCTCGCATGATTAAGCACAATGGCAAGTATTATCTCTTGATGATTTCTTGGGTGAACGGACATCCACGCCGTGAGGTTTGCTATCGTGCGGACCACATCACGGGTCCATACGAGAAGAAGGTGATACTCGAAACCGAGTTTGGTGGCTTTGGTGGCGTAGGTCAGGGAACCATTGTTGATGACAAGGATGGCAACTGGTATGGTCTCATCTTCCAGGATAGAGGAGGCGTGGGTAGAACTCCAACGCTAGAACCTTGTCGCTGGGTAGATGGTTGGCCTATGCTGACGGATGAGAACGGCAAGATACCTACCACCATGCAGAAGCCTATCTTAGGTTATGGTGGCAAGGGATTGGTATATAGTGACGATTTCAACAGCGATAAACTTGACTTGCAGTGGCAGTGGAACCACAATCCTGTGGATGATGCATGGTCGCTGACAGAGCGCAAGGGATTCTTGAGATTGAAAACATCTCGCATCTCTCCAAATATCTTCTTGGCTCCAAACACGATCAGTACTCGTACCGAGGGACCAACTTGCGAGGGTATCGTGAAAATGGATGTGAGCAAGATGAAGGATGGAGATGTGGCTGGTCTTTCCGCTTTCCAAAGTGATGCAGCTTTGTTGTCTATCGTGAAGGAGGGAAAGAAGACGTATCTTGTGGGTACCAAGGAGAATGTCTCATTGACCCAAAAAGAGAAGGCTGTGACCGACGTGAAGCGTGAGGAAGTATATCGCCAGGCTTTGAATCTGAAAATGGATAAAGCCACGAAGTCTTGTTTCATCTATCTGAAGATGAATTGCGATTTCCGTCACCATACAGACCTCGCCACGTTATCTTATAGTTTGGATGGTAAGAATTGGATTCCTGCCATCAAGGACTTCAAGATGAATTACGACTGGAGTCGTTTCTTTATGGGAACTCGTATTGCAATCTACAACTATACGACAAAGACAGCAGGTGGATATGTGGATGTTGATAATTTTGAGTATTCCAAGGGAGAATAACCTTCTTTTTATGGGTAAGGAATAAAAAATAAGATGGCAGAAAGTTGAGAACCTGAGATGTTTTTCTTAACTTTGTGCCATCTTTTGCAAACTATAGTATGAACTAATCTGAAATTATATTTATGATCAATAAACATGAGTCCGTGATGGGGGCTTTAGCCTTGGTTCTCTTTTTACCGATGCCGACTATGGCAAAGTCGCATCATCAAGATAATAGCACTCGATTATGGTATGATGCTCCTGCCAAGCATTGGCTGGAAGCATTGCCTATTGGTAACTCCCATCTTGGCGGAATGGTGTATGGCGGTGTGCAGGATGAAACTATCCAACTCAATGAGGAAACCTTTTGGAGTGGTGCCCCTCACAATAATAATAGTACAAAATCATTGGAGAATCTTCCGAAGGTTCGTGAACAAATTTTTAATGGTAGGGAAGAGGAGAACGGCCCGTGAGATGTATGGTTGTCGAGGATGAATGGCTCATCATAACACGGATATTTGGCGTATCGCCGGTCCTGTGGATGGAGCACAATGGGGTATGTTTCCTAATGGTGGAGCTTGGTTGACCACCCATCTCTGGCAACATTACCTCTATACAGGTGACAAAGCTTTCTTGCAGAAATGGTATCCTGTGATAAAAGGTGCCGCGGAGTTTTATCTCGACTATATGCAAACTTTGCCAGGAACGAAATGGAAAGTAACTGTGCCTTCGGTAAGTCCAGAGCAAGGTCCTAAAGGCAAGAAAACGGCTGTGACGGCAGGATGCACAATGGATAATCAGATTGCTTTTGATGCTTTGACATCTGCTGATGTAAAAAAGCCTTTTATGCCTTTGAATATGAAAGGGCAAATAAATGTGGTTGTTCCTGATGTTTTTGAATACGACTTGAATACTCAAAAAGGTAAAATCTACATTTTGAATTGTTGGCATTAAGCAATGTCGCCCTGTAAGGGCAAAAGCATCTCATTATGAATGCTTTTGCTCTTTCAGGGTGCGTTGGATATGACTTTTGACACACCCTCAGATTTCTCTGTGTCCTTGTAGTTGTTATTTCAGATAACTCTGACTTTTTGTCTTCCATTTCTTCCGTCAATGATAATTTTCTCAAAAACGATGGCAGGATCATTCGGTGTCAGAGTTATAGTGTGAACATCCTCATTTGTGTCTGATAGTTCTACTTCCACCACTTTGTCGATGATGCGAGTCGCTACGGTAGGGTAGTAGATGCTGTAGATGTTCTCAGGCTTTTCGTTTAGATCCTTGTTGAAGTTTACCTTTTCGGTTTGATTGCCATCAACGCAAACGCTATAAGTTAAGCCTCCTTTATTAAGAAAGTCCAATGTTGATTTCGTAATGACATGTATGCGAACTTTCTTGGCTTTTGTCTTGAATTTGTATGTGATGTTAGCTCCTTTAACATCCTCTGTATATGGCATTAAAGTTATGCCTGCAAGGCTCTTTCCCATCTCAGGAATGATAGTCCATTTACATTTTTCACCATCTTTTTTACTGAAGTAATAAGGAACTTCGATTTCTACCACTCCTTCATTCTCAGAAATCGTGCTGTTATCAGCTACGTGATACAATTCTGGACAGACCTCTTTTTCGAAGTCATCGTTCCAAGAGGTATAACCGATATGCTTTTGGGTCATCATCCCATTCCACTTGCCGTTTGACATTTTATGGTTGTAATCATCGCAAAGCACAGAATCACGTTTGAATAATCTCTCGCATTCTTTTGCCCATACGTTGGCTTTCGGATTCCCTTGTTTGTACAACTGATGATTCATTGCCTGAGCATAATACATTTGGTGTAAATTACTCATCACTTCGATAGGGAAGAGGATGATTTGACGGTAGGTATCATGATAGGAGGTTGGCAGACTGTTGTATTGCCGCAAGGCATCAGCTTCTAATTTTAGATATTGATTAATGACAGTTTGCCACTCTCCGTTCTCTAGACTATAGGTGTCTTTGCTGAGCATTTCTGCAGTGCATCTACCATTGTATTTGCAGGTGAGGTTAAGAATACGAGCCGCTTCTTCTGCTTGAGATTCTCCAAACTGCATGGCACAGAAGTCACGGGTATGGTCTGTGATATGATCCACTGAATATTTGTGAGGGTTCCATGCCATATCCATGAATTGCGAAATAGGATATTCCATAGGCTTGAGGTCGCCAACGTTGAGAATCCAAAGTTTGTCAATGCCATTCTCATAAGCTAAAGTAAGTTGCTCCCATGGATTTTGGACAGGAGTAACATTGAGGAATTTTGAGTTGCGCGGAGCACCTACGTAGTCAACGTGGTAATATAAGCCCCAACCGCCTTTGTGTTTTCTCTCCTTGGCATTAGGTACTCGACGTATGTCTCCCCAATTGTCATCGCATAGCAATAGGGTAACATCTTCGGGCACTTTCATCCCTTTGTCGTAATAGTCTAGTACTTCTTTGTATAAAGCCCATACTTGTGGTGTTTCACTAGCTTTCTTCCCTGTCACTTCAGATATGATTTTTCTTTGGTCGTTGATGATTTCCGTCATTAGTTTTGTGTCTGCTTCCTCACTCATAGCTTCGTCTCCATCTCCTCTCATTCCGATGGTAACGATTTGCTCAGTGCCTTTCATTCTCTGTATTCCTTTCCGGAAAAATTTCTTCAATCCTTCTTTGTTCTTGGAGTAGTTCCATGCGCCCCATTCTTTCCGATTTCTTGCGTATTCTTGATGGTTGCGGGCCATTGGCTCATGGTGAGATGTCCCCATGATAACACCCATTTCATTGGCTGTTTTCTCATTTTCTGGGTCATCTGCGTAGAATGCCCATCCCCACATGGCTGGCCACATCATATTGCCTCTTAATCTTAGTAAGAGTTCAAAAACGCGTTGGTAGAACCGATGGTCGCCATATTTTGTACCGTAGGTGTTCTTTACCCACGACGTTAGACATGGGGCTTCATCGTTTAGAAAAAGTCCTCTGTATTTTACAGCAGGCTCCCCATCTGTATATATTCCTTTATTTACAAAGATGGAATCGTGGTGCTCGATAGGAGTGTCTGCCCAGTCATACCAGGGAGAAACTCCTATCTGTTGCGATAGTTCGTATATGCCATAGATGGTGCCGCGACGATCGCTTCCTGCTATGACTAACTGTCCTTCTACGATGGTTATGATGTATTTTTCCCATTTCCCTTTGAGAAGATTGACGTTGATGCGTTTTTGCTTGGCCATTTTATCTATAGCGGCAGAATGCCCCAAGGTGCCGATTATGATGTTGGCTCTCTGTGCGGAAGAAGTTGTGGTAGATATAAAATTGATATTTGAAGTTAATGTAGTTTTGCTTCCGCACACTTTTGTGATATCTTTTGCAAGCGCCTTTGCTGCATAGTCCACACCATTGCAGTCTTTGTTATCTAGGTATATGCTTACTTTGCTGCTAGCGTTGATAAGCAAATCCCCTTGTTGGAAACTTACAAATCTTTCAGCAGCAGTTATTGTCAGGCTTGTTAACAGGCTTATGCTACAAGCAATTTTCTTTATTAATTTGCTAATTCTCATTGTTTTTAGTTTTATTTAATCTGCTGCAAAGTTAAACATTTCTTTTCCTTTTCACTTTCTTTTATGTACTCATTTTTTTTCAAAATGTATCATAGGCTACTATTATAAATCTTTTTGAAGCGAAATGCCTATAATTCATTACTTATTCAAAATAAAATGTCAGTGCAATCATTTTGCTGTGTGCTTCTTTTGCTGCTAAGGTATATGGTAATATGCTTTTGTCTTTGATATTGGTAATGTGGCTTTTGTCGTAGGTGTTCATCAAGCCATACATGAATTTTAGTTCTGGTCTTAATTTGAAGTAAGGCAGGTAGAAGTCACATCCTAATCCCAATTCTAAGAAAACGTCTGTTTTCTTGAGGCTAATGTGGTCGTCCTTGTTGCTGCTTAGATTCATCATGGGATTAATGCCTGCCATAATATATGGTCTATGATTATTGAACCTTGGAGCTGAGAAAATTAAGTCAAATGCGGAGGATATATAGGCAGTTTTCAACTCTTGCTTGTTATCCTCTAATTTTGTTTCACCTTCTGCCTGTTTCAAGTTGTGAAATGTGATATGTCTAGTTCCGAAGTACATAGTTGGTGCAATTCGAAATTGGAAGTGTGTGCTCAATCTAAATTCGCCCAATACTCCAACGGTGAATCCTGGATCCCATCTGTCTTGATCTATTGTGATATTGGATTGTGCTTCATTGCCATTTTCGTCTGTGTATGTCACTAATCCAGAGTTAATAAACTCTAGGTCTTGTAGATGCACACCGACTAAAACTCCAAAGTGGAAAGGTCGCAAATCACAGTAAGGACGATTTTCTACCGTTCTTTCTTGAGCTATTAAGTTATATGCCACCATGATGGCAAAGATGGTAAACACTATTCTTTTCATGTATTTATAACGTTGATTTTTGCTGCTTATTGTGTTTTATGCCATTTCTACTCAGAACTTTTATTTTTATAATTTTGTATGTCATTCGCTTTTATTATTTCGATTTCGTATAAATTATGAAAAAAGTCATACCTAATTGTAGGTAGATTCAAAATATTTTTCTATCTTTGCATCGTTAAAAGTAGGTATTCTTCTTCCTTCAATGAGGATGGATGCTATTTGCTTATTATACAGAAACATTATTAACATTATAAAACATTAATATTATGGCTTACGTAATTGGTGACGATTGTATCGCTTGCGGTACATGTATTGATGAGTGCCCATCAGGCGCTATCTCTGAGGGTGAGAAGTATTCTATCAACCCTGACGTTTGCACTGAGTGTGGTACTTGTGCAGATGTTTGCCCTAACGAGGCAATCAGTCTTCCATAATCTATTTATGGATAGATACTTTTAGTTACATAAAACATTTGAGAGCGGTTCTTTGAGCCGCTCTTTTTTATTTTTTTTAGTTTTATAAAAAGAGGGTGTGTCATAAATCGGGCTGAAAGCCCAAAAGCATCAAGCCCAGGGCAATGCCCTGGGCTTGATTCAGATTGCCCTTTCAGGGCGCATTGGATGTGATTTATGACACACCCTCTTTTTATAATAGAATTTTAGTTGTCTGCTATTGATTATTTTGAAGCATTACCTTTTTCGATTGCATCCTTAGCATACTTGTTTTCTGGATCAATCTTTAAAAGTTTCTCCCAGTATGGCTTAGCAGTTTCGAAATCCTGCTTGTCATAGTTGTAGATGAAACCCATGTACTGATATGCTTGTTTCAGATAGCTTACTTCGTCATTGTCACATTGCTTAGCCTCAAGCTCTGTGATAACTTCTTGGTAAGCAGGAATGGCCTTGTCATCCAACTCATTCTGGAAAGCTGTGTTACCTTCTTGTAGCTTAGCAAATGCTTTCAAAGTTGGGTATTTTTCTGCCAACTTAGCATATACATTGATGGCCTTCTCGATATTCTCAACTTTCTTGCTTGGATCTTTCTTCGCTTTGTTGACATAGATTTCTGCAAGTTTCATGAAGTCTGTAGGAGCTGCATTCTCGTTCTTGTCCATGTACTGTTGGCTGTATTCCAATGCTTTGTCTTCTTCACCCATTTCTTTGTATGCCTCTGAGATATATTGCAATGGCTTAGGGTCATCTGCTTTCATCTCCAAAGCTTTTTGGTATTGAGTGATTGCTTCATTATATTGTTTATTACCTGCTAATGCCAAACCATAGTATGATACAATACTTGCGTTCTTCTTGATGGAATCTGTGTTCATGACTGTGTTTGCATACTGAAGTGCAACATCGTATTTCTTTAAGTCAACAGCTGAACGCATACCTAAAACTTGCATGGCGGCATCTTTTGGAAACTTTTGAATACCTGATGCGCACAAGTCTAAACTCTCTTCCTTTTTGTTCAGAATGTATGCTGTGAAGGCGTACTCATAGTAAATATACTCTTCTAGTGTACTTGGTTTTGCTTTAGAGAAGTATTCGTAAGCCTTCTCATAGTTACCTGCACTGAAGAAGTTGTGACCAGCTTCAGCCTCGATAGGATAGTCAGGATTGATTTCTCTAAGCTTGTTTAAGGCTTCTGCACTTGCTGCTGGGTCAATCTTACGATATACGTTGGAGTAGCTGATGTAACCCTGAGGATTCTTCGGATCCATAGTCATGCACTGACCATACCATGTAGCGGCTTCGCCACCATTGTCTTGCATTGCATAAATATCACCTTTCAAGATGTAGGCATCGCCATAGTTCTTGAATTTAGCAATTACTGCATCTGCAACTAAATTTGCCTGGTCATAGTTCTTGTTCATAGCAAGAATGTTTCCCAAGGCAACAAGTGCCTTTGGATCTTTCTTGAACACTTTTTGATACTCTTTGAGTTCTTTCTCAAAGTCCTTTGAAGTTGCATTTCCTGCCTTCAAAGTGGTCTCTATTGGCTTCAACATGTCTTTGTAGTTGACTTCTTGAGCCATTGCAGTTGTTGATAATCCCATTACCAACAATCCTGCTACTAAATATTTTATTGCTTTCATAATTCAACCTTTTTTATAAATGCTTTCAATCAAGTTCCAAACTCACGATTTTCTCCTTTGACGTTTCTTTTTGTCAATAGTTTATTAGTGTTGCGTTTCTTACATCAATTTTACATTTATTTTTTTATATTTACAGTTTTGATTGTAATATCTCCTCTATATGGTAGTAAACCTGTTTTGAACACAATGAGCTGTCCTCTTGGTCCTGTGATATAATTGGCAAAGCTCCAAGGTAATGCCTTGTGAGGATCTACCACAATGGCGTATAGTGTACGTACGTAAGGATATCTTCCGTCAAGTAAGTATGCCTGATAAGGTTTCCAACTGTTCATTGGTGTTGCTTTGTCCTTGATGGATATTGATACGACGTGGATGTTCTTTTTAAATGTAGTGTTTGTTGTGTCTCTTTTGTCATTTAGCCAATTGGAGCCAATGACACCAATTGAATTTGGATTTTTATCCACATAATCCACTACTTCTTTGCTAGTTTTGGCTGCAGCTATTTCAGCGCCAAATTTTTCTCCATGGAGCACAGAGTCAACAACGAAGTTGGTTGTAGCTGATCTTGTGTTATCAAATACGACTTCTATCTTTCCTCTTTTAGAACCAGGGAATATGTCACTCCATTTTGTCGCTTTTCCTGTTAGAATCCGTTTGATATCATTTGTTGTCAAGCAAGTGTCATTGTTATTTTTGTTGACAATAAAGGCCAAACCGTCATATCCAATAGGGAAAACAGATGGAATTACATTGCTTTTGGATTTAAGATAAGCGATTTCTGAATCTTTTAAAGCACGTGTAGTGAACAAAAGAGTTGTCTTGAAATCTTTTATCATTTGTAGTCCTGTTACTTCATCTTTATAGAGAGGCTTTAATTTGGCTTTGGGATATTCAAACTCAAACTGTTGTCTTTCTTCTTCGATGATAGGACTAAGACTTTCGTCTGCAACAAATTCTATTGTTCCAGATGTTGGGGTGTCAGTTCTGCCGTCTTTGGCTTTCTTTTGACCACAAGAGCCAAAGAAAGCCAAAGACAACATCATTGTTAATCCTATAAAAATATAAGATGTTTTTTTCATATTCAAATTTACTGCAAATATTTTACTGCAATCTAAATACAACAGGTACGGTATATTTTACACGTACGGCTGAACCGTTTTGCTTACCTGGTTTCCACTTAGGCATCGCCTTAACGACACGCTGAGCTTCACGGTCAAGAGAAGGGTCAACAGAACGCATAATCTTCACGTCGGTGATAGAACCGTCTCTCTCAACGACGAAACCTACGATTACACGACCTTGAACGCCATTTTCCTGAGCTACAACAGGATATTTGATATTGCTGCTGAGGAATGCCATCAATGCACCCTGGCCACCAGGGAATGAAGGCATCTCTTCTACAACGTCGAACACCTTGTTGGAAACTTCAGGTTTTGGTGCTGGTGGTGGTGGTGGGGCAGCGACTGCAATATCACTTCTCACAGCCTCCACGGTACGGTCTTTTGTACCTTCCTCATCCTTTGTACCAACTGCAACCTTTGCGTCGAGTTGATCCATCTGCTTTACCTGGTTCTCCTCTTTTACGAGGTCATCTTTCTTGATGACAGGTGCAGTAAACTTCTGAGTTTCACGAGCCACAGGAATCTCTTTTTTCATCTCAACCTTAGGCTGTACTTTCTCAGGTTTCTTCTTTTCCTTCTCTGCCTGCTTTTGGAGATTTGCTAACTCCATAGCTTCCATATAAGCTTGTTGTTCTTCGGCTCTTTTCTGTTCAATGACTTTCCAAGCCAAAAAACCACCCACGAGAGCTGCAGCAATGACCAAGATGAGCAGAGACTTGATGTTTCGTCCAGAAGTTCCCTTTCGGAGTTGGTATGCACCATACTCTTTGTTCTTTCCGGCGAAAACCATATCGACCCATTTAGGATCGTAAAGATCAATTTTTGCCATTTCTTTCTTGTTTTAATTGTTAGTATCCACCTTACATTTTCACGCCTTTTGACTTGAGAAGTTTCTCATCGTCTGCGCTAATCTTGTCGATGACATACGTACCAATGTTCAATATCTGCATTTCATCGAGTGCGTCAACCATATTCTTATATGAAGCATTATCAGTAGGCTTGATGACGATAGTAAGTGTTTCAATCTTGCGACCATTCACTTCACCACCTTTAATCTTGCTCAACTTTTTCTGATAAACACTATCAGGCATCATGGTTGGATTCTTAGCACGTTCTGCATTCAGTGACTTCACTGCAATCATGATTTGCTCCACTGGACGCAAACCTTCACCAGTTGTATGCTCTCTCAAGACTTTACGGATGCCATCATTTCCCCATGTTGTTTCCTTAATCCAGTTAGGATCATCATACTTAGGAATACCTGCTCCGTAATAAATCTTGTTGTCTGCTGTAACATAGAGTGTCACTGTTCCAGACTCCTTAGCTTCATTCTGGTTGTCTTTGTTCTGATTTTCATCATTACTTGGCATAGTCAACTCCATAGTCTGAGGTTTGCTCAATGATGTACACAGCATGAAGAACGTGATAAGAAGCATGAGCATATCCACCATTGGCGTAAAGTCAACGCGGACATTCATTTTCTTTTGTTTGCTTTCTTTTTTAGCCATTTATTCGTCCCCCTGTTTTTTTAACTGTGTAATCATATAGTAATGACTTTCGTCCATATCTTGGAGTTCGCTCATCACTCTCTTCACTGTCTTGTAAGGTGTAGAAGCATCAGCCTTGAGGGCAATCTTGATGTCCTCATTAACTGTACGAGCGGCATTTACCCATTGCTGGAACTCACTCATGCCTCCCTTGATACTGTCGAGAGGAATACCTTTTGTTTGGAGATATTGTGGACGCTTTGATGCGTTCATTGTGAGATATGTGCTCAAGTCGCTCATTGGTACACCGAATGTACCTTCGCTCTTGAACGTCTCTATCTGCTTAGGACTCAATGAAACACCGAAGTCGCTAGTCATTGAGCTAAGAGTATTCCCCAATTGATCGGTATTATCAATACTCATAAACACTTGGCCTTCGCCAGTTGGATTACCAGCTTTGTCCTTTTCAGGACTTACCAAGATGGTCAAGACGCCGTTCTCTGGCACCTTAATCTCAGACACAGAACCCGGAGTGTTGACCTTTACAGGCTCATTCTTTACGAATGTAGAGGTGAGCATGAAGAAGGTAAGCAACAGGGTCATAACGTCTGACATAGGCGTCATATCGATCCAGACGTCACTCTTCTTAATTTTTACTTTACCCATAGCGATAAAATTTTAAAGGGTTAGCAAAAATTAAGCCTCGTCTGCGTGGTTAGCTTCGTATGTCTGAGCAATTGAGTAACCTACCTCGTCGAGTGCGTATGTCAACTTATCAACCTTGTTGGTGAATGTGTTGTAAGATACAACTGCACACCAAGATGTCAAAATACCGAATGCGGTGTTGATCAAAGCCTCAGAAATACCTACAGAAAGTGCTGCTGAGTCAGCGCCACCACCTTCACCCATGGCCTGGAATGACTTGATCATACCGGTTACAGTACCAAGAAGACCTGTCAATGTACCAAGTGTTACGATAGTTGCGATGATAGGCAAGTTCATTGTCAATGTTGGCATCTCCAACTGAGTTGCCTCCTCGTGAGCCTGCTGGATCTTAGCTACCTTCTGTGCTTTCTTCAAAGAAGCGTTAGCACCGCTCTCCATAGACTTGTAAGCGTTCAAAGATGCCATTACTACGTTAGCAACAGTACCCTTCTGCTTGTTGCAAAGCTGCTCTGCCTTGGCGAAGTCGTTTGCGTTCAAAGCTGCCTTGATGTTAGCAACGAACTTAGGAAGGGCACCTGTACCTGTAGCGGTCTTAAGAGCCAACCAACGCTCGATGGTCATAGCCAACACTGTAAGCAATAATGTGTGAATAACTGGTACGATTACACCACCTTTGTAAATTGTACCCCAAATGTCTGCTGGGTGATCCTGTACACCTGGATCCTGGAAGTGCATGTCATTGCCGAACCATGTGAAGAACAATGTGAATGCGATGATAGCACATACCACGATGATCCAGAATGCGCCTCTTACTCCCTGAAAGCCCTCAGACTTCTTAGCTGGGGCTGCTTGTTTTGTAGTTGCCATAATTTTACTTTTTAAATTATTAGTTAATAAATTTATTTATTGTTGTTTTTTTGCTTTAGTGACTTTGTCGAGAAATCTCTTTTTGGTTATCTTTCGTTAGTCATTCTTTCGGCAAAGATAATAATTTAATAAGAACTACGAACCTAATTAAGAAGTTTTAACGAGATATTTTTCATATTTAATCAAAATATCTCGTTAATTCTTGCTTTTTACTTCAAAAAAGTGCAGTTCTGTTGTCTTATCTGTCTATTTTAACTTTCCTAATGCTTCTTTAATTCTGCGGATAGCTTCGACGATATTTTCGTCGCTTGTAGCATAACTCATGCGGAAACAATCAGGATCTCCAAAGGCGTCTCCACCAACTGTTGCAACATGTGCTTCTTCCAAGAGATACATTGCGAAATCGGTAGAGTTGTTGATGGTTCGCTTGCCATCGCTCTTGCCAAAGTAGCTGTTGCACTTAGGGAACAAGTAGAAAGCTCCTTGTGGCATATTTACTTCCAATCCTGGTACTTCTTTCGCTAATTTTACAATCAGATCACGACGGCGTTCGAAAGCTTTTCTCATATCTTCCACAGCACTTTGGTCTAATGTGTATGCTGCTTCGGCAGCTTTTTGGCTGACAGAACATGTGCCACTTGTGTATTGACCTTGCAATTTGTTGCATCCCTTGATGATCCATTCTGGACCCGCCAAGAAACCAATTCTCCAACCAGTCATTGCGTATGCCTTTGAAACACCATTGGCTATAATGACCTGCTCTTTCATGCCTGGCTCTTGAGCAATGCTATGATGCTTTCCGATATAGTTGATGTGCTCGTAGATTTCATCCGATAGCACGAATACTTCTGGGTGATTTCTCAATACGTTTGCCAGGCTCTCCAACTCTTCTTTGGAATATACACTTCCTGTTGGGTTGCTTGGCGAACAGAGAATGAGCATTTTTGTCTTTGGAGTGATGGCTTCCTCAAGTTGCTGTGCTGTCATCTTGAAGTCTTGGTCAAAGCCTGCGTTGACAGTGACAGGTACACCGCCAGCCAATTTTACCATCTGTGGGTAACTAACCCAGTATGGTGCAGGGATGATGACTTCGTCTCCAGGGTTGACGAGGGCAAGGATTACGTTGCAGATACCTTGCTTGCCGCCAGTTCCGACAATGATTTCGTTTGTTGTGTAATCGAGATTGTTCTCCTTTTTGAGCTTGGCAACAATTGCTTTTCGTAAATCTGGATAGCCAGGTACTGGTGAATATCTAGAGTAGTTGTCATCGATAGCTTTCTTTGCTGCTTCTTTGATGTTGTCAGGGGTGTTGAAGTCTGGCTCTCCAACACTCATGTTGATTACATCAATGCCTTGAGCCTTCATTTCACTACTTTTCTGTGACATCGCCAGCGTCGCTGATGGTGCCAATCTGTTTAGACGATCAGATAATTGTGCCATAATTCAAATCATTTAAATGTATATTCGTTTGCAAAATTAATCAAATTATTTCTTTTAGCGAAAAAAAAATGTTATTATTTCATGTTTTGACATAAAATAATAACATCTTTTTTACTTATTTCAAGTGAAGAGTGTGTCCCATGCGGTCTCTCTTGGTCTTGAGATAGCGCTCGTTGTATTCGTTTGGTACAACTTCTATCGGTACATTTTCTACAATTTCTAGTCCGTAAGCCTCTAATCCGACTCGCTTGACTGGGTTGTTGGTGAGTAGTCGCATTTTGTGTACTCCTAGGTGTCTCAGCATTTGTGCACCGCATCCGTAGTCGCGCTCGTCAGGCTTGAATCCTAGGTGTGTGTTGGCATCTACGGTGTCATAGCCTTGCTCTTGCAACTTATATGCTGCAATCTTGTTCATGAGTCCGATGCCTCTGCCTTCCTGTTGCATATAGACAACAACACCTTTCCCTTCTTTTTCTATCATTTGCATGGCCTTGTGCAATTGCTGTCCGCAGTCGCATCGCTTGCTGCCAAGTATGTCGCCAGTAGCACATGAGGAATGTACACGGACAAGAATTGGCTCGTCTTCTGTCCATTCACCTTTGATGAGTGCCATGTGCTCTAGTCCGTTGCTAGCTTGTCTGAAAGGGATGAGCCTGAAATGTCCATATTCTGTTGGCATATCTACCTCTTCGCCTACTTCAATGAGCGATTCTTTTTTCAGACGGTAGGTTATCATGTCTTTGATGGAGATGACTTTGAGTCCCCATTCATGAGCGAATTCTAACAGTTGGGGAAGTCTGGCCATGGATCCGTCTTCGTTCATGATTTCCATGAGAGCCCCTGCAGGGTAAAGTCCAGCCATTTTGCAGAGGTCTATGGCTGCTTCTGTATGGCCGCTTCGACGTAGAACACCATTGTCTTGGGCGTAGAGTGGATTGATGTGGCCGGGGCGTCCGAACGTCTGGGCAGTGGATTTAGGATCTGCCAATGCCTTGATGGTCTCGGCGCGGTCATGTGCGGAAACGCCAGTTGTACATCCTTCCAGTTTGTCTATGGTCACCGTGAACGGAGTTCCCAACATGGAGGTGTTCTCCGAGACTTGGTGTGGTAAGTCCAGTTCGTCGCATCGACTGATGGTGATTGGGGCGCAGAGCACGCCACGAGCATGCTTTAACATAAAGTTGACTTTGTCTGCGTCTATCTTTTCTGCCGCAATGATGAGGTCTCCTTCGTTTTCACGATCCTCATCATCTACAACGATTACGAATTTGCCTTCTTTGAAGTCTTTTACTGCATCATCAATGTTGCTTAGTTTTAAATCTACCATATTATTGATACCTTATTTATTTAGTTACATATTCTTTAGTCCTGTTAATAATCTCCGTATTGGTTTGAGCGACGATCTTTAAGTCACGATAGAGTCTAAGCCTAAAGCGCCACATTCTCAGGTAGAGTATTACTCCTAACGGAATGATTGCTGCTGCCAAAATGTTAAGCCACTTCCTTTCGAATGGTCGGGTGTGTGCTTTGGTTGACAGGATTGGATATTGGTTTATGTTGTGTAATATATACTTGTTCTTGGTGTTACTTAAGTCTTCAATGACATCTTCTAACTCTTTGTTGATGCGTTCTATCTCATGGTCTGGTTGGTATTTGAAGAACACATGAACGAAGTTTGGCAGTCTTTTCAGACGATGCACCTTATTATATATAGTAATGTCATTTGTTATATTTGATAGTTTCTCTGCATCTTCTATGTAGTTAGGGTCTGTGATGATGACTTCCTTTCCGAAAATGTGTCTTTTCAGTCGGAGGCCCAGTAATTTCATGAAGAATTCCTTGTATGCGTCAAAATTGAATACGGCAGAGTCGTTTGTAGCTTTCCAAGTCACAAATATAGCAAGTGGTGTCATTACTGCAGTTGCCAGTCCTTTGCCAAACCATATTGCCCACATGCCTCCTCTTGCCATTCTATATCCTGTATTATCAAGAATGAAGTAGATGATGAACACGAGGACAGAGATGATGACAGGGAATCCTAATCCTCCTTTTCGGATGATGGCTCCTAGTGGGGCGCCGATGAAGAAGAAAATCAAACATGACAATGCCAAAGTAAACTTATTGATGGCTTCAATTTTGTGTTGTCGAATGATTTGGTCTGCATCGTTTGTAATCATGCTCTTGAAGTCTAGGTCGCTTGTCTCTTGTTGTACGTCCGATAAGGCGTAATTTATGATTCTTGTTTTTTGCACTTGGCTCAGTTTGTTGAATGTTGAGTCTATGCTATAGTTTTCCGCGAGTCCTTTTCTGGCTGCGTTGACAGAATCTTTTTTGCTTACTCTTGGCAGGCGATAGAATCTTGTGCTAGCATCTGCGAGGTAGCTTCTGCCTACAGAGTCATAGACGCTGTTGAGAGAGTCTATGGCGTGAGTGATTTGTTTCAAGCTCTTGGCTTTTGCATTGTTTGATAGTGACGAGGCGTCTGTGAGATTGAAGTCAGCGTCAAAATCTAACACGATTTTTTTGTTGATAAAGGATTCTCTTCTGTATGGTACTGCAGCGCTGTTGCCAATTTCGCTGCTTTGCATATTCTCGAACCATTCTCCGCTCCATAGGGTAAGTAGGAGATGTTTCTTCTCGGCGGTACTTTGTAGCATGGCAGAGTCGGCGAGGATGATGGCTGCGTCCTCGTAGCTATCTGTCATTCTATATATCATGACACCGTAAAGTTTGCCTGTTTTGATGTCTTTCTTTTGTACGTACAAGTTACAATTCGGTATGCCATCATAGAAGATTCCTTCTGGAATCTCCAACTCTGGACTCTTTTGTTTCATAGAAATCAAAAGTTGGGCTATCTTCATGTTGGCATTTGGACCTATGTTGTTTTGGAAATAGAATGAACCAAACATGATGAATACAGTGATAATGATGAGGGAACGAAATGACTGCATCAGGGAAATGCCTGCTGCCTTGATGGCTGTCAACTCGGAACTTTCACCTAAATTACCAAAAGTGATGAGTGAGGACAAAAGAATGGCCAATGGAAGAGCTTGTGGAACAAGTATAAGCCCCATGTACCAAAAGAACTGTGCCATGATGTCCATAGATAGTCCTTTGCCTATGAGCTCGTCTATGTATCTCCATAAGAACTGCATCATCAGCACAAATTGGCAGATGAAGAATGTTCCTATAAAAAGCAAGCCAAACTGCTTGGCTATAAATATGTCTAATTTCTTAATTCGAAACATTTTGTATCATTAATATGCCATTGCCTGTAGGCAACTATCATTTTTTTAGCTGCAAAGGTAACACAAAAAAATAAAATAGCATTCATTTTTGCAGTTTTTATATATTTATTAAGGTGTAAAAGAAGGTTTTGTAATCTGAAAACATAGAAAATGAAGTTTTTTTGAAAAAAAATGCCGAAAAATTTGTTCAAACCAAAATAATGTATTACCTTTGCACCCGCAAATGAGAAATCATTATGCTGTTTGGCGGGATAGCTCAGCTGGTTAGAGCGTCGGATTCATAATCCGGAGGTCGTGGGTTCGGGTCCCACCCCCGCTACAAAAGACACTGATATTGTTCAGTGTCTTTTTTCTTTTCTATATTTCTTATCTGAATACCTCTTTTCTCAAAATTGTTGATAAAGTTATCCACAGGTGTATTAGTTCTGTGCATAACATGTGTATTTTCCTGAAAATCTGACTTTTTATATGAATCTGCGTATAGTATTGGGTTTCTTGCAGAACTTTTAACAAAATGTATTCTTGATTTATTGTACTTTCAAAAAAATATTTGTATATTTGTGCCGATTTTCGATATTGGGGGTAGTTGGGATAGGTAATTTTATCTCTGTACCGCTATCGGTTTTATTTAATGATGAAAAGTATGAGGCGCTTCAAGCATAGGCATTTTATAGTTTTGACTTCCATTTTATTGGGATGTCTTTTGGTTGTTGGTTGCAATCAGCAGCCAAGGAAGTACGTTATTGGCGTATCCCAATGTTCTGAGGATATTTGGCGCGACAAACTCAACGATGAATTGAAGATGGGAGAGTGTCTTAACGATTCGCTCGTCGTAAAACTCGCCTCTTCCAACGATGATAATGTGCTTCAAAATAAACAGGTGAATGAGTTCGTAAATGAGGGTGTTGATCTCTTGATTATTTCACCTAATCAGCTCAGTGCCATTTCAAAGGCTGTGGAGCGAGCTTACGATCAGGGCATTCCAGTGATTCTCTATGATAGAAAGACCAATTCTGGCAAATATACGGCTTTTATCGGTTGCGACAACTATGCGATTGGCAAGGCGATGGGAAAATATATAGCCCAGCAGTTAAAGGGAAAAGGAAAAGTTGTGGAAATCAAAGGCTTGGAAGGCTCGTCTCCAGCCTTGGAACGTCATCGTGGATTCATGGACGCCATCAAAGTTTATCCAAACGTTCAGGTGATTGCTTCTGAGGGTGGTAATTGGAAGGAGGAGAGTGGAAGGAAGGCGATGAGCCGCATCTTGCAGAAGACGCAAGACTTCGACTATGTGTTTGCCCATAACGATCGTTTGGCTTATGGTGCTTATCAGGCAGCCAAGCAAATGGGGGTGAAGCGACCTTATAGATACACTGGTGTGGATGCTATGGCTACGAAGAACGGCGGATTGGAGCTGGTGCGTGATGGCGTTTTCGATGCTACTTATCTCTATCCTACGAAGGGCGACGAGGTGATAGCCCTGGCAATGAAGATATTGCGCCATGAGCCTTATCGCAAGGATAATTATCTGAGTACCTCCATAATTACAAAGGATAATGCCGAGATTACCTTGTTGCAAGCGAGGGATGCGGAGCGTCAGTCTAATAATCTGAAGACTTTGCATCATCAAGTGGACCAGTATCTCTCGGAATACAATACCCAAAAAATCATGCTCATAGGCTTGGGCTTGTTCCTCTTGGTCTGCGTAGCCGCCGCCGCTTTGCTCTTCCGTAGTTATGTGGTAAAGGCGCGATTGAATGAGGAACTGTCAAGGATGAACGGTGAATTGAAAAGGGTAAATGGGAAGTTAGAGGATAGAAACGAGGAGCAGAAGCGACTTAATGCGGAGTTGGCTGACAAGAACGATGAGTTGAAGCGCCTAAACGAGGAAGTGATGGAACTGACTCATTCCAGACTGGTATTCTTTACGAATATCAGCCACGAGCTTCGCACCCCATTGACATTGATAGCCGACCCTGTGGAAATGCTCTTGGAGGATG